>JAABUR0100002382.1_pt1 | contig 28970 bp, 29 predicted proteins | sample 5560091 | NCBI WGS metagenome assembly JAABUR01 (sample SAMN10711879, study PRJNA513375) | rock metagenome | isolation source: Antarctica rocks | place: Antarctica: Victoria Land, University Valley sud
GCCGCTGGCCCGGTTCGTGGACGGCCTGGTGGTCGCCCTGGAGCGCGGCACTCCGCTGGCCGAGGTGTTACGAGCCCAGGCGGCCGACGTACGGGAGGCCGGCAAGCGTGAGCTGCTCGACAGCGGGGGGCGCAAGGAGATCGCGATGATGGTCCCGGTGGTCTTCCTGGTGCTCCCGGTGACGGTTCTGTTCGCTCTGTTTCCCGGTCTCATCAGCATCGTGTCGCTGGCGAATTGACCGGGCACGGACACATCGGTGAGAGGAAACGGATGATGGTTGATCGGCGTCTACGGATGAAGGTGCGCGGGGGCATTCTGCTCATGAGCACCGTCATGTGGTTGGCGATGTCGTTGCAGCGCTTGCGCGGCGAGGATCCAGAACGCGGTGACGTGCCCGGCTGGGTGATGATTACCGTGATGACGGCGGCACTGGTGCTGGCGATCCTGATCCCGTTCCGCACGGCCATCGTCACGGCAATCACGGATGCGCTGAACAGCGTCACCTCGCAGTGATCGGCTGGCTGCGGGAACGGACCCGCGGCGAGGCCGGTACCGCGGTCGTCGAGTTCGTGATGATCTCTGCGCTCGTGATGGGACTGCTGCTCGCCGTACTGCAGGTGGCCGTCTACGTGCACGTCCGCAACGTCGTCGCGGCCAGCGCGCAGGAAGGCGCTCGGTACGCAGCGAATGCCGACGTCGACTCCGGCGCCGGTGCCGGGCGGACTCTGGACATCGTGCGGGGAGCGCTCGGCGGGTCCACCGCGGAGGGGCTCACCTGCCAGTCGGCCGAACAGCTCGATGCCACCGGCCTGGTGCTCGTCGTCGTCGAGTGCACCGGCGCAGTACCTGCCCTGTTCGGTGCACTCGGTGATCTGCTGCCGGTCAATGCCACCGGCCAGGCGATCAAGGAGGGCCAGTGATGGCCGCCTTCCGCCGCGCCCTCAGCCGGCGGATGTCCCGGGTGCGCCAAGCCGGTCGGGGAGATCGTGGCTCGGCGATCATCGAGTTCGTGTTCATCTCCGTGCTGGTGTTCATCCCGCTGACGTATCTGATCGTGGGGTTCAGCGCCGTGCAGCGGGGCATCTTCGCCTCGACCGAGGCCGCCCGTGAGGCGGGCCGGGCGATCGGGTCGGCGCCGGACCCGCAACTCGGGATGGCCCGCGCCCAGCGGGCCGCCGAACTCGCTGTGGAGGCGCAGTCGGTGGATCTGCAGGATCTCAGCGTCGGCTACGCCCCGGCCGGCAGCGGCTGCGAGGCGGCCGGCAGTTACGTCCCCGGTCTGTTTCCTGGCGAGGAGTTCATCGTCTGTGTCACGGTGACCGTACGGGTGCCGTTGCTCCCGGAGTTCATCGAATCCAACACGGCTACCGGCTATTTCGTCGTCGAACGCGACCGCTACGCCGCCTGAGTACCTAGCTCGTGGACGAAGTCGGCATCCCTGCCGACGTGGCAATTCAGTTGCTGGACAGGCTGTCTAAGCCTTCGGCGGTCGGTGCGGAAGCCGTACCCGCAGCACCGTGTTGCCTGGCTCGGACTCGACGTCGATAGTTCCGCCGTGCCGCTGTTCGATGATGCGCTTCGCGATGTCGAGCCCGAGACCGGTGCCCTTGCCGACGTCCTTGGTCGTATAGAAGGCCTCGAACGCGCGGGCCAGCACCATCGGCGGCATACCGCGGCCGGTGTCGCAGATCTCCACTACGACCCCGTCGCCGTCGGCGCGGGTAGCCACTCGCAGCGTCCCGTGTCCGTCCATCGCGTCCACGGCGTTGTCCATCAGGTTGGTCCAAACCTGGTTCAGCTCACCGGCGTACGCCTCGATCCGGGGTAGGCCGGCGCCATAGTCCCGTTCGACCGTGACGCCTTCACGGAGCTTGTGCCCCAACATGACCAAGGTGCTCTCGAGCCCCTCTGTTACGTCGGTCGTCTGCATCGACGACTTGTCCATCTGCGAGTGGGACTTGATGGCGGCGACGAGCTCGGAGATGCGGCGGGTCGATTCCTTGACCTCGGACAGCAGCGTCCCCACCGACAGCGCACTGGCCACCCATTCCAGACCGGGCTCCAAAGCCGGCCCCTCGAGGATCGCCGACGCGCGCTCGCACCAGGCAACGTCCACGCCGGCGGCGGCGAGTTGCGGCGCGATGATCCAGTCGCGTTCCACACCGTGGTCGGCCAGCCAGGTCGACAAGACATCCTCGGCGTCGGCCAATACCAGCGGATCCGGGATTCCGGTCGGGGGCTCGATCTCCCGCCGTAGCGCGTCCAGCGCGACGAACTGGCTGGCCGCGATGTCGTCGTCGGCCAGCCGGCCGAGCGAGGACAACAGGGTGTCGCAGGCACCCTGGAGGGCATCGACGGACCGGGTCGCCGCGGCCGCCGGGTTGTTGATCTCGTGCGCCAGACCCGCAGCGAGTGTTCCAAGCGTGACCAGGGATTGCCGCTGCCGTGCGGTCGCCTCGATGTTGCGCGCTGTGCCGTACAGGCCCTGGATGAGGTGCCCACCGAACGGGAACCAGGCAGTGGATCGCTCCTTCAGCGCCTCGGATGGCACCCGGAGCACCCTCCCGTCGGTGATTCCCCGGCCGGTCGCGAGGTAGACACCGTGCTCGTCCCAGGCGCGAAACCCGCCCGCCCAGCGTCCCGGTACGTCCATCTTGCCGACCACGGTGTCCTCGCGGCCGATGTGCCGGGCGAGTTCGATGGCCCCATCGACGAGCACCCACCAGTAGTCCGCGTGCTCCCCCTCGTGGAACAGCGCGATGCCGGGTTCGATGCGGATCTCGGTGCCGACGTTGAGCAATTCGGTGAGCTGGTCGTCGCTCAGTCCGTCGAAGAGGCTGATCGAGCGGACATCCTGGACTTCCATCAGATCGTGGCCAGGTAGCGGTGCACGAGGTAGACCGCCATCGCACCCTCACCGACGGCCGAGGCGACCCGTTTCATCGAGTCGAGTCGAACGTCGCCGGCCGCGAACACGCCGGGCACGCTCGTCTCGAGCGCGTACGGTGCGCGGGGCAGTGGCCAAGCCTGTGCGTGACCGGAAGCGGCGAGATCCTGGCCGGTGACGATGAACCCCTTGTCGTCCCGGACGACGTTGTGGCCGAGCCACTCGGTACGAGGCGATGCGCCGATGAAGACGAACAGCCAACTCGACGAAACGTCCTCTGTCTCACCGGAATTCACGTCAGCGAGGGTGAGCGTGTCCAGGTGACCCTCGCCCCGGGCGGCGGCCACCCTTGTGCGGTAACGGACTTCGACGTTGGGTGCGGCTGCGATCTTGTCGATGAGGTAGCGGGACATGGTGTCTTCGAGGTGCGCAGCCCGTACGACCATCACCACGCGCTTGGCGTAGCGGGCCAGGTTGAGCGCAGCCTGCCCTGCGGAGTTTGCGGCACCGACGATGTAAACGTCGTCACCCTGGCATTGGCTTGCCTCGCTCGCGGTGGCGCCGTAGTAGACGCCCCGTCCGGTCAGCTCGTCGAGACCGTCGGCGTCCAGGCGGCGGTACGAGACGCCGGTCGCCACGACCAGCGCGCGGGCCTCGACCTCGCCTGTCCCGTCGAAGATGACGGCGTGTACGGGGCCGCGGGTCTCGAAGCCGGAGACCGAGCGGGCGAGCACCATCTCGGCGCCGAAGCGGGTGACCTGGGCGACGGCGCGATGGGTGAGGTCGGAGCCGGTCAAGCCTTTGGGGAAGCCGAGGTAGTTCTCGATGGCCGCGCTCGTACCGGCCTGTCCGCCCGGCGCCTCGCGCTCGACGATCACGGTGCTCAGGCCCTCCGACGCGGCGTACACGGCGGCGGCCAACCCAGCCGGACCCCCGCCGACGATGCACACGTCGTACAGCGGCTGTTCGGCCGTGGTCCGCAGGCCGAGAGCGCCTGCGAGATCGAGGGTTACCGGCGAGCGGAGTGTGTCGCCGTCGGGGATGAGGACGAGTGGCAGATCGGTCTCGACCGCCTCGGCGAGGGTGCTGAGCCGCTGGCCCTCGGCGTCGCGGTCGACGTCGTACCAGCGGTACGGCACGTGGTTGCGGGCCAGGAACGTCTTGATCTCGTGGCTGCGGTCGGACCACCGGTGCCCGACCACTCGGATGTCGGTGGTGTGCTCCGGGTTGGCTTCGCGCCAGTCGCTGAGGAGGTCGTCGATGATCGGGAAGAGCCGCTCCTCGGGCGGATCCCACGGCTTGAGCAGGTAATAGTCCAGGCCGATGTCGTTGATCGCCTTGATGGCGACGTCGGTGTCGGCGTACGCGGTGAGCAGCAGGAACTTGGCGTCCGGGGCGTGGGTCCGGGCCCGTTCGAGCATCTCGATGCCGGTCATCTCCGGCATCCGCTGGTCCGAGGCGATGAGCGCGACGGGTTGGTTGCGGAGGGCGAGCTTGGTGAGCACATCCAGTGCCTGGGCTCCCGACGTTGCCCGCACGATGCGGTAGTCCGGCCCGTACCGACTGCGCAGATCGCGGGAGATCGCCGCAGAGACCATCGCGTCGTCGTCGACGGTCAGGATGCAGGGCTTGCTCATCAGGTCAGCCTTCGGCGGCCTCGTCACCTGCCCATCGGAGGAATGGATCACCGGCCCGGGGAGCATAGCTGCGAGGTCGGCGCAATGGGCAGACGCGGGCTGACGCGAGAATCGAGGCCGCCGAACTCGCCGTCGAGGCCCAGTCGGTGGACCTGCAGGATCTCAGCGTTGGCTACGCCCCGGGCGGGAGCGGCTGCGAGGCCGCCGGCACCTACATCCCGGGCCTGTTCCCCGGTGAGGAATTCATCGTGTGCGTCACCGTGACCGTACGGGTGCCGTTGCTGCCGGAATTCATCGATACCAACACCGCCACCGGCTACTTCGTCGTCGAACGCGACCGCTACGCCGCCTGAGTCAGCCTGCTAACCCGAGTGAGCTACTCATCGACCAGGTCCTCGTGCAGGAAGCGAGGAACGACGTCACATGTGACGATGACTCAATGGAGGATGGCTTCGTGCTGGTGCCCTCCTCGTCGATGCGCTCGCTTCCGGCCGTGGTCCTGGCGATCCTGTTGGTTGGCATCACCGCATGTTCGGCTGGTGCTCAGCCTGAGCCCCCAGCCAGCACATCTGCCGTCAGCTCGTCCGGACCGACGAGCTCGACCACCGCGCAGCCGGTGTCCATCCCAGCGCCGGATGCGTGCGCCCGCTCGGCCCTGGCCAGGATGAATCTGAACCAACGAGCCGGGCAGCTGATGATGGTCGGAGTCCCGGCGAACGATCCGGTCGGTGGCTACACCGAGCTGGTCCCGTATGCCGTGGGCGGCGTCTTCCTGGCCGGGCGCAGCAGCGCTGGAGCTGAGGTCGTCGGTGCGGCGGTGACCACCTTGCAGGTGCAAGGGCTCAACGCGACAGGCACCTTCTTGCATGTCGCCGCTGATCAGGAGGGCGGGCTGGTGCAGACGCTCAGCGGGCCCGGTTTCAGCCCGATCCCCGACGGTGTCGAGCAGGGCCGGCTGAGCACGACGGAGCTGGCAAGCCAGACCGCCATCTGGGCCGGCGAATTGGCGGGAGCCGGCATCACCTTCAACCTGGCTCCGGTCGCCGACACGGTGCCCGCCGGTACGGGCGCCGCGAACCCGCCGATCGGCGCCTCGGATCGGCAGTACGGCGATGACCCGCAGGCCGTCGCGGCGGCGGTCAGCACGGTCGTCACCACGTTGCAGGGCGCCGGTGTCGACGCGACCATCAAGCACTTTCCCGGCCTGGGCCGGGTGACGGCCAACACCGACACCTCCACCCGCGCCGAGGACGAACAGACCACCGTCGATGACCTGACGCTGCAGCCGTTCTCGGCCGGCATCCAGGCCGGAGCAACCGCGGTGATGATGTCTTCAGCGTCCTACCCACAGCTCGACCCCCTCAACCTCGCAGCGTTCTCGCCTGCCGTGATCGGCGACCTGCTGCGCGATCAGCTCGGATTCACCGGCGTCGTGGTCTCCGACGACCTCGGCAACGCGGTCGCGGTGGCCGACATACCGCTGGGCGAGCGCGCCGTCGACTTCGTCGCGGCCGGGGGCGACCTCGTCCTCACCGTTGACGGAGCCGACGCAGAGCCGATGACATCCGCGCTGATCGCGCGTGCCGTCGGCGATCAGACGTTCGCTGCGCGGATCGACGAATCAGCCCTGCGGGTGCTGGTCAGCAAGCAGGACTCGGGTCTGCTGGTGTGCGGCTGAGCGTTCCCGACAGGTCGCCGACCAGGTCTCACTGGTAGGTGATCAGCTCCGGTGTCGGAAGTGCCTGGGCGATCGTCTGCTCCGGTGTCAGCAACGGCAGATCCTCGTCGATGAAGTTCTTCCAGCCCCAGTAGACATTCGCCGGAGCCGCATCGCGCGTCGCCTGCCAGGTGGCCTGCTTGTCGCCCGGGCTGCCGTACCCGTCGACGTGGATCAGGACCGCCAGCTCCTCACGGGAGGTGTCCAGCAGTTCGCGGTTCTGGATCATCTCTGGCAGGAACTGGTGCAGCAGAAGAAGTTTCTGCGGCAGGGCGTTGGCTCGAGTCAGATCGGCCAGCCAGGTGACAACCGCATTGACCTCTTCGATGGTCACCGACCCGATCTGCCTCAGATGCACCTGGTTGGGCTGCAGCCGCCATTCCGGATCCAATGCCAGTCCGACGTGCGGCAGCCGCAGCAGCGGCTCGTACGCCTGTGCCTGGGTTAGGAAGTCGGTACGACCGGGCTGCAGGTCGAGCATCACGTAGATATTGGCGGCGCCGGCGGCATCCACCCACGGCTGCAACTGCGCGATGTCAGCCTCGGATGAGTAGTTGCCGTCCGGGCCGGCGAACTCCGAGGCAACGGTGGCGATGATCTCGAAGGCCGGAACGACCCTGGTGGGCACCAGATCGTCGTACTCCGCGGCGGTCTCGATCACCCGTTGGACAGCACCGTTCGCGTCCTGCTCGCCGAGGACCCCCAGGGAGCCACCCTCGGTGTAACCGTAGAGCGCCACGAGCATCCGGTCCTGGAACAGCAGCTGACCGCCACCGGGCAACTGGTCCCCGGTGGCTGCCGTCGTGAGCTTCCAGTCCAGTCCCTGCTGTGCGGCATATCCCGCACCAAGGGCGATCACTGCATCCGGCTCGGCTTCGCTGAGGGCGGTAATTGCGTCGATCGATGCACGCGGATCGAGTTGCTCCGGTACGACGACCTGCACTGGAACGCCGGCAGCGCGAGCGGTAGCGATGCCGGGCAGCGACTCCGGCGTCGATGTTGCCAGCACGAGCGTTCCGGTCAGTGCTTCGGGTCTGCGGACCTCGGGCAAGGTCGTCGCGCTCGGGGCGGACTCAGGATTCGATTCCTCGGCCGCTCCGTCAGCGGGCACGAGCGCCACCGGGGCGCTTGGGTCGAGGGCTGCTAACGCGGCGGCAAGTTCATCGGTGGCCACCGGCTCAGCAGGCGCGAGTTCTACCCCGATCGCCTCGGCGACGGCACTGGGATCTGCTGCCACAGCGACTGTCTGCGCGCCGTTTCCACCTGGAACACCTTGTGCTGCATCCGTTCCGATGGCCAGAACGACGGTGACTCCAAGACGCTCGAACTCGGTACCGAGCGCGACATCAGGCACCGAGAGGAGCAGCGGTACGCCGAGAGCCACGGCGGCACTCGCACCGAGGCTGATCGCTGACTGATCGTCCGGATGGGCAAGCACGACGACCTCGGAGCTGTCGTAAAGGGCCCGGCTGGTAGAGATAGCCGCGGCGGCCGGGTCGGTGTCGGCGATCAGCGTCATGGCAGTATCCGGCACGGACGAACTGGCTGTCGCGGTAGGACGGGCGGATGCGGTCTCTTCGCCGCTGCTGGTGCAGCCGGTCAGCAACAACCCGCAACATGTCGCGACGCAGGCGAACTGAGTCCTCCAGCGCATCAGATTTCCATTCCGTCGGTCGCTCCCAGCAAGTGGCCAGTTCTCCCAGCAGGTGGGGTCCGCAGGGCGTAGTGGCTCACCCAGGATGCCAGGCGTGCTGATCTGGATCCCCGCCACGCGTTGATAACCGCTCGGCGTCCTGCGCTTACGCTCCGTACCTGATCTTGGCTAGGGTCGAGGCGTGACCGGGGGATTGAACAGCACGTCGGCGGCGCTGCTGGGCCTTCTGCTCGACGGCCCACTCACCGGGGGGGCCCTGGTGTCCATAGCCGACCAGCGTTTTGGACCGCTGTGGACGCTGACCCGCAGCCAGGTCTACCGCGAGCTTCCGGTCCTGGCCGGTCGGGGGTACGTACGAGCCGGTAAGCCTGGCCCCCGGGCTTCGCTGGCGTACACGATTAGCGCTGCCGGCAAGCGCGCTTTCGCTGGGTGGATGGCCTCTCCCCTGGACCCTGACCACCCGCGTAACCCGCTGCTGCTGCGGCTCGGATTCGCCGCCCAGCTCGGCAGCGCGGACGTGCGCCGGCTGCTGAGCCAGGCACGCGAGCAACACGAGACGTCCCTGGCCGCACACCGGGAAACCGCGGGCGCGCTCAAGAAGGCGGGCGCGGATCCTTACGAGATGGCCTGTGCCGAATTCGGGGTCGCCTACGAGAAGGCACTCCTCAAGTGGCTGGACAGCATCCCCACCTGATCGACGTCCCCGTGATCGGGTGGCCGGGTACCGTGGCAGCCCGTGGCCGTTGACTTCGAGACCGAACATGCCCGGCTGGACACCAGCCTGCGCAGCATCGAGGCCGTGACCGACGTCGACACTCTCAGTGCCGAGGTCGTGGAGCTGGAGAAGAAGGCCTCGGCGCCGGATCTCTGGAGCGATCCGGACAACGCCCAGGCGGTCACCAGCCGGCTGTCCTACCTGCAGCAGGATCTGCGCCGAATCGAGGACCTCCGTACTCGGCTGGACGACATCGCCGTGATGCACGAACTATCCGTCGACGAGAACGACCAGGCGGTCAAGAACGAGGTGGTCCGCGATCTGGCCAAGCTGCACCGCGAGATCGAGGCACTCGAAATCCGGACGCTGCTTGGCGGCGAGTACGACATCCGCCAGGCGCTCGTCACGATCAGGTCCGAAGCCGGGGGGGTGGATGCGGCCGACTGGGCCCAGATGTTGCTGCGGATGTATCTGCGTTGGGCTGAACGCCACGACTACCCGACCGAGGTTTACGACATCTCCTACGCCGAAGAGGCAGGGATCAAGTCCGCGACATTCTCGATCCAGGTGCCCTATGCGTACGGCACCCTGTCGGTGGAGCAGGGCACCCACCGGCTTGTCCGGATCTCGCCGTTCGACAACCAGGGACGCCGGCAGACCTCCTTCGCGGGGGTCGAGGTCCTCCCGGTCGTGGAGCAGGACGACCACGTCGAGATTCCGGAGAACGACATCCGGGTCGATGTCTTTCGCTCGTCGGGTCCGGGTGGGCAGAGCGTCAACACGACCGACTCCGCCGTACGGCTGACCCACTTCCCGACCGGCATTGTTGTCAGCTGCCAGAACGAGAAGTCTCAGATCCAGAACCGGGCAGCGGCCATGCGCGTCTTGCAGGCCCGGCTGCTCGAGGTTCGCCGCCGGGAACAGAAGGCCGAGATGGACGCGCTCAAGACCGAGGGCAATTCCTGGGGTAACCAGATGCGCAGTTACGTCCTGCACCCTTATCAGATGGTCAAGGACCTGCGTACCGAGATCGAGACCGGCAACACCACGGCGGTCCTGGACGGCGAGATCGACGAATTCATCGAGGCCGGCATCCGCTGGCGCCGGGGCCAGGAGACCGCGACGGTCGCCTCCTGAGCGGGCTCTCCTCCAGCCGACTACGGTCCGGGCTCAGCCCTGGCCGCTCCTCGCGCACCGCCGCACAGGCTTGCCTGGCCGGGATTGCCAGCCACCTTCGGTACAGTCGGCCCTCGTGATCTCGCTCGAAAGTGTGACCAAGACCTATCCCGCCAGCACGCGACCCGCGCTGGACAGCGTCAACATGGAGATCGAGAAGGGCGAGTTCGTCTTCCTGATCGGTCCGTCCGGGTCGGGCAAGTCGACCTGCCTGCGGCTGATCCTCAAGGAGGACAGCCCCACCGAGGGCACGGTCACCGTCAACGGCAAGATTCTCAACACCATGCGGAGCCGGCAGGTGCCAAAGCTTCGTCGCACGATGGGCTGCGTGTTCCAGGACTTCCGCCTGCTGCGCAACAAGACAGTCAGCGAGAACGTCGCCTTCGCCCTCGAAGTGATCAACAAGCCGAAGCGCACCATCGAGAAGGTCGTGCCCGAGGTGCTCGAGATGGTCGGCCTGGACGGGAAGGCCGAGCGGATGCCGAACGAACTCTCGGGTGGGGAGCAGCAACGGGTCGCTCTGGCGCGGGCTTTCGTCAACCGTCCGCTGGTCCTGCTGGCCGACGAGCCGACCGGCAACCTCGACCCAGAGACCAGCCAGGACATCATGCTGCTGCTCGAGCGGATCAACCGAACCGGTACGACCGTGGTGATGGCCACCCACGACTCCAACATCGTCGACTCGATGCGTCGCCGCGTCATCGAGCTGAGCATGGGCAAGGTCAGCCGGGACCAGTCCCGTGGGGTCTACGGCGTTGGCCGCTGAGGTTGCGAACCTGCTCGCCTTACCGATCCCCCCGAAACGTTAGGAAGCCATGCGCGCCAATTTCGTCGTCTCAGAGGTAGCGACCGGTCTTCGGCGCAACCTCACGATGACGATCGCCATGATCATCACGACCGCCATCTCCCTGGGACTGCTCGGAGCCGGACTGCTGATCGCCCGGCAGATCTCGGAGATGAAAGAGATCTACTACGACAAGATCCAGGTTTCGATCTTCCTCACCGACGACATCACCGAGACCGAGCGCAGCGAGATCAGGTCCGATCTGGAAGCCTCTGCCGAGGTCGAGGACTTCCTGTTCGAGAGCAAGGACGAGGCCTACGCCCGGTTCCAGCAGCAGTTCCGGGAGCAACCCGAACTGGTATCCAACACCCCGTCGGACGCGCTGCCGGCCTCGTTCCGGGTCCGGCTGGTCAATCCAGAGCGTTACCCGGTGATCAACGAGGCTTTTGCCGGTATGGACGGGGTCGACGAGGTCAAGGACGAGGGGGACTTCCTCGACCGGCTGTTCGGCCTGCTCAACGGAATGCGCAATGCAACGATCGCGGTGGCCATCGTGCAAGCTCTGGCCGCTCTGCTGTTGATCTCCAACACGATTCAGCTCGCGGCGTTCAACCGGCGGACCGAGACCTCGATCATGCGGCTGGTGGGCGCCTCCCGGTGGTACACCCAGCTTCCCTTCATCCTCGAGGCCGCGCTGGCCGGTTTGCTGGGAGCGGTCCTGGCCTTCGGGGGGCTGGCCCTGACCAAAGTGCTTTTCGTCGACCGGACCCTCGCCGGGCCGATCGAGGCCGGCATCATTCCGCCGGTGGAGTGGAGTTCGATCCTGACGATCAGCCCGCTGATCGCGCTGGCCGGCGTAGGTCTGGCCAGCATCGCCGCCTACGTCACCCTGCGCCTCTACGTCCGCTTGTAACCCCACCCATCTCCCGACTCAGGGGCACCCTGCGACGATAGGTACGTAGCGATCTTCCCCTGACCCGCCGCTGGGTACCGTTCTGGACCATGCCCCGTGAATCCGGTCGGAAGTTGATCGCGCAGAACCGCAAAGCGCGACACGACTACTCCATCGTCGACACCTATGAGGCCGGCCTGGTGCTCGTGGGCACGGAGGTCAAGTCGCTGCGGCTGGGCCGGGCATCCCTGGTCGACGGGTACGCCACGATCGACGATGGTGAGGTGTGGCTGCGCGGTGTGCACATCCCGGAGTACACCGAGGGCACGTGGACCAACCACGAACCCCGGCGCAACCGCAAGCTGCTCCTGCATCGCGAGGAGATCGCCAAGCTGATCGGCAAGACCCAGGAGGGCGGCAGCACGCTCGTACCCCTGGAGATGTACTTCAACGACGGCAAGGTCAAAGTGACCATTGCGCTGGCAAAGGGCAAGAAGTCCTACGACAAGCGCCGCGACCTGGCTGACCGGGATGCACAGCGCGAGATCGCGAGGGAGTTCGGCCGACGACGCAAGGGTCGTACGTGACCCGGTCGCCGGCCGGCACGGGACCTGCTACCGACGAGGACGTCCCCGGCTACTGGGCGGCATTGGGCCTACCCGGTCTGATCGACAGCCACATCCACTTCCTCCCCGAGAGCATGCAGCGCAAGGTCTGGGCCTACTTCGACGAGGCACAGACGCACTACGGCGCGGGCTGGCCGGTCCACTACCGGCTGCCCGTCGACCAGCGTTTGGACGTACTCACCGAGCTGGGTGTACGGGCGTTCCCGACGCTGCCCTACCCGCACAAGCCGGGCATGGCGGCCTGGCTCAACGAATGGTCAGCCGATTTCGCCGGCCGCGACCCGCGCATCCTGAGGTCGGCGACCTTCTATCCAGAGGTCGGCGTCGAGGCCTATGTCAGGAAGGCGCTCGAGCGGCGGACTCGGGTCTTCAAGGTGCACATCCAGGTCGGCAACTACGACCCACGTGACCCGTTGCTCGATCCGGTCTGGGGCCTGCTGGCTGACAGCGGCATCCCGGTCGTCACGCACTGCGGATCCAGGCCCATAGCCGGGACCTTCACGGGGCCCGACCCCATCGCCGAGGTGCTGGCCCGTCACCCGCGACTGTGCCTGGTCATCGCCCACATGGGCATGCACGAGTACGGCCCTCACCTCGACCTCGCGGCCGACCACGAGCGGGTCTACCTCGACACGACGATGTTCGCGACCGCGTTCACCGAGGCGTTCGCGCCCTTCGACCGGGCATTGCTGCCTCGGCTGACCGATCTCAGCGACCGGATCCTGCTGGGCAGCGACTTCCCGTCCATCCCGTACCCCTATGCCACTCAACTGGCTGCGCTGCATGACCTGGACCTAGGCGAGGACTGGCTACGAGCGGTCCTGTGGCACAACGCGGCGGACTTGTTCGGCATCCAGCCGTGACTCGGCAATCAACCGTGACGTCGGCATTCAACCGTGATCTTGACGTTGTTGCTGGTATGGGCGCCCTCCGCCCGGCGTGTCGCCGCAATAACGTCAAGATCACCGCGGTGTCCGGGGGCTGACGTGCAGGCACCGCGGCCATGATCGGTAGCGGGGACGGGGGATCAGCCGCACTCAGCCCAGACCAGCGGGCGGTCCTGCATGGACGACTTGTGGCCGCCGTCGAGCGCGCCCGGAGCGACCTAGTGGCCGGCAACCGGGACTTCGCCATGATCGTCGCAGCCTCTGCCCAGTCCAATGCTGACGACGAGCACGACCCGGAGGGCGCCACCATCGCCTTCGAGCGGGCCCAGGTGAGTTCGCTCATCCAGCGGGCGCGCGCGGCCGAATCGGCGGCCGCGCGGGCCCTGGCGCGATGGGAGTCCGGCACGTACGGGCGCTGCGAGATATGCGGGGCAGCGATCGCCTATGAACGACTACTGGCCCGGCCGGCCACGACCCGATGCATCCAGCACGCTGCCGGCTGACCGAATCCGGTCGACGGCGGGGTCCCGGGGGCCTACCGTGCCATTCCGTGGGCCCCGTGACGAGAGATCCGCAGCCGTCGGGTCCACTGATCTGGCGGCCGCTTCGGCGTGCAGACGTCGCCGCGCACTTCATGAGCGGTCTGGTCGATCTTGATGCCGACACCAGGCTGATCTGGGACGGCGAGGAACTGATCGGGTACGCCGAGGTGTTCGGCCAACGCCAGGTACGCGAGACCCACTCGATCTGGCTCGGCGGCACGGTGCACCCTGACCACCGACGCCGTGGTCTGGGTCGGCAACTCCTGCGGTGGCAGCTCGGTCGTGCCGAGCAGCTGCACGTGCAGCGGCATCCCTCCGTCCCCGCGAATGTGATGTGCGACGTATCGGAAGCCAACGCCGGCCTCGCAGCTCTGGCCGGGAACGAGGGACTCGAGGAGATCCGGTTCTGGTTCGAGATGGTGCGCCCGCTGGAGACCCCGGTGCCCCCGCTCCCGCCTCTACGAACAGCCCGCGGCGTACGGATCGAGCCGTACGACATCGCTCGGGACGAGGAGGTCCGCCAGGCCCACAACATCGCCTTTCACGGCCATTTCGGATCCACAAAACGCGGCCCGGAGGAGTGGAAGGTTTTCTTCACCGGGGCCCGGGCCTTCCGTCCGGATCTGTCGCTGCTTGCTGTCACCGACGATGGGTCTGCGGCGATCGCCGGCTATCTGCTGGCCTATGTGTACGACGTCGACGTAGTAGCCACCGGACGGCGCGAGGTCTATATCGGCCAGCTCGGCACCCTTCCGGTCTACCGCGGGCGCGGCGTCGGATCGATGCTCATGGCCACCGGCTTGGCGAACTGGGCCGCGGCCGGTCATCAAGACGTCTACCTCGGCGTGGATGCGGCGAACGAGACCGGGGCGCTCGGCCTGTACGAGCGAGCTGGCTTCACCGTCCACAAGCGTTCGACCAGCTGGGGCCGAGGCCTGCCCGCACAAGCGGTCGGGCAAGCCGACCAGACCAGCCAAGCCGAGCGCGTCGGCGAAGTCGAAGCCTCGGACGAGGGAATGGCGAAACTGTCCGGCTGATCCATGCCGATGTCGGATGAGCCGTGGGGTGGTCCTACGGTCAATGCGTGGTCGACACTAGGCGGTTGATCGAACGCTTCTTCGGCGCCCTGGACAGGCGTGACTGGGTGGGCTTCGCCGAGGTGTTGCACCCCGAGCTCGTCTACGAGATTCCGCAGAGCCGGGAACGGATCCGGGGCCGCGACCGGTACGTCCGGTTCAACCGGGAATACCCCGGTGACTGGCATCTGACTCCCACGCAGATCCTGGTCGACGGTGCCGCCGGCGTGGGCCGTTTCCAGTGGCGGGTGGGGGAGACAGCTCCGGAGGAGGCGTTCGTCTTCTTCGAAGTCCGGGACGGGTTGCTGGCCAGCGTCACCGACTGCTGGCCCGAGCCCTACGAACCGCCGCCGGGTCGTGAGCAGCTGACCGAGCGGTGGTGCCCGGCGCTGAGCCGCCGGGACCGGCGGGGCTGACGACCGTTCTGGTCGTCGACATGGCCAACGTGGTCGGGTCGGTGCCCGATGGGTGGTGGCGGGATCGTGCCGCTGCCGCCCAGCGGCTGCTGAGCGGGCTCGCCGCACTTGGCGGCCGTACGGTCACCGGCCCCGACGGCGGTCCGATCCGGCTGGACCGGATCGTCGCGGTTCTCGAGGGCAGGGCAAATCGAGCTAGCGACCCCGGCGGTGACCAGCGCAACGGATCACTCGAGATCGCCCGGGCGAGCGGTTCCGGGGACGACGAGATCGCCGAACTGGTCGCAGGATTCATCGCAGCCGGTGAACAAGTGCTGGTTGTGACCGCCGATCGCGGCCTGCGCTCGCGCTTGCCGGCCGCAGCCTCGATCACCGGTCCCGGCTGGCTCAACCACCTGCTCGGCCGGGGCGAGCGTCAAGGATGATCGATCTACACGGCCTGAAGCTGCTGGATCAGGAAGACCAGCACGAACAGCAGCAGGCCCAAGGGCACCAGGCCGACCCGATTGCCGACGACCTTGGGGGCCAGCGCTGCCAATGCGAAGCAGATGGCCGAGGCAAGGAACAGCAGGAGATAGATCACATTCATGCGGCGGACCCTACTGGTGCGGACCACCTGCCAGCGGGCGACGATCCGGAACTCGGAATCCTCCTGGGGTCGCACACGTTAGAGTGATTGCACAACTACATAGGGGGTGAATGGTCTCGACTTCGTCCGTCGAGGCAGGGGAAGCGTGCCGAGGAAGGCAACGATGATCTCGGTAACCACGCGTTGCAAAAAAATCAAGCGCCGACAATAGTCAGCGCGACTTCGCACTCGCTGCCTAAGCGGGTCTGAAGTCCGTCAGACCGGGAGGGCCTCCGGCCCGGACCCTGGCGCCGCTAGGGGGATCACCGTACGACCCGGTTGCGGGGGCGTACGGGACACCAAACAGCAACTGGGCCCGTCACACCGACTAGTTCGCGAGATCGTTGGGGCCGAGTAGAGACGCTGTGAACTGCGCACGGAGAAGCCCTGTCACGTGTACGAAGGACCCGGGTTCGATTCCCGGCACCTCCACCCACTCCTGGCTTGCCACCTGCCTGGCCCTCGACGAGAACTGACTTCTCGGGCTGGTCTGGCACCGGCGCACCCCGAAAAGTCACTTCTCGCTTCCACTGCTGCGATACCGCGAGGAATCCGCCCGGTCATGTCGAGAGTCCGGGCTCACTCTTGTCCTCGATCTCCCATGCGTGGTCAAGAACGTGCCAGGCGAAGCGTCGTACGGCGTAACGCAGGGGCCAGCCCTTCCCGGCCAGCGGCGACCCGTCCGAGGCGGCCGACAGTACGGTGATGATCTGCTTGCGCCGGCTCCGAATCGCGGCAGGGGACAGGTCAGAGGTCTTGGGGTCCTTGCGGATTCCGATCGCGTGGGCATAGCCGGCTTCCGCACCGACAACGTGCTCGACGAGCTTGTCTCGATCGCGGCCACCGCCCCGCGGACCTTTGCGCAACGCAGCTGGCGCGTGTGCGGCGATGTCGTCGAACAGGTCCCAACTGGCCTGCAGCAACGCGGTCTGGTGGGCAGCGGACTTTCTGGTGATCTTCTCGGAGTCGGCCTTCGGCGGCTTGTCCAAAACACCGAACTCGGTCGTGCCGGCGCCCTTCAGCCGTTGGACGATCTCGAAGTCCAGGCGCGCCGGCCAGCGCAGCCCCGCAGCCTCGGCCACGACGGCGTATCGCGGCGCATAGGCGGCCAGCGCCTCCATCGCGAGTTCTTCGGTCTTGGCCGCTCGAGCCCACCCCGGCCAGTCCAGTGCGCAGGCGAAGGCCTTCTTGGCCGCCACCTCGGTGTAGATCGCAACCTTTGCCATGCGTTCAGCCTGTCACGACTGACCCGGTCTTCAGAAGGTCGCCGGACCACCGATGATGGCCTCGCCGATTTCCTGGAGTTGCTTGACCTGAGTGGGTGTCAGCCGGTCGAAGATCTGCTGGCGTACGGCATTGACGTGGCCGGGAGCAGCAGTCTGGATGGCAGCCATGCCCTCGTCGGTCAGTGCCGCGAGCATCCCCCGACCGTCGTCAGCACAGGCCCGGCGTTCGATCCAGCCACGCTCCTCGAGGCGGCTCACCGCGTGCGACATCCGACTGCGAGAGGACAGGGAGCGTTCGGCCAGCTCGCTCATCCGCAGCATGTGGTCCGGCGCTTCCGACAGCCGGACCAGGATCTCGTAGTAAATGTGCGGGATGTCGGCGTCGCGTTGGAGTTGGCTCTGGATGGCTTCCTCGATCGCTTGGGCCGCCGCCAGGTAGGTCCGCCAGGTGGCCTGCTCCTGCTCGTCCAGCCACCGGGGCTGTACTGGTGCTTGAACCGCTAGAGCCTGACTCACGAATGGATCCTTCCCGGGGAATAATCAAATGTTCAACTACATTAGTGTCTGCGTCAGTCTTCCGACGCCCGCGGGGCTGCGGAAGTTCCGATCGATGGGAGAGCTTCATGACCAGCACTATCCAGGCCACGATTCCCGGCTTCATTGCCGGCACCTCGACCATCGACCCCGTGCACTCGGACGTGTACGTTCACCGTCAAGCACATGATGGTCAGCAAGGTCTGCGGTCACTTCCGTACCTTCTCCGGCACGCTGGTGACAAGCGAGGACACTACCGAGACCTCCGTCCCTGCCGAAATAGCCCTGGCGTCGGTCAGCACCAACAGAGATCGAAGCCGTGCTGGATCAGCTTCACAGCTGAGTAACAGACCGGATCGACCGCTCATGCGAATGCACGTTCGAAGGTCGTTGGACCCATACATTGGGCACCGCGGTCCCTCGGCTCGGAGCACCCAGCGTCGGGTGATGGTTCAACCTCATCGTCCACGACCCCAGCAAGGAGCTCCTATGCCAATAACGCGGCTCAACCACGCGGTTCTCTATGTCCGAGACGTCGAGGCCAGCGTTGCCTTCTATGCCGCCGTGCTGGGCTTCCGCAGGCTCGACATGCTGCCCGACGGGTTCGACGGTGCGGCCTTCCTCCAGGCCGAGGGTTCGGCCAACGATCACGACCTGGGTCTGTTCCAGATGGGGTCAGACGCTGGTCCTTCGGCGGCGGGGCGTTCGACGGTCGGTCTGTATCACCTGGCGTGGGAGGTCGACACGCTGGCCGAACTCGATCGGATCCGGCTGGCTCTGGCGGCGGCCGGCGCCCTGACCGGCACGGCTGATCACAGCAGCAGCAAGAGCCTGTACGCCCACGATCCGGATGGGATCGAGTTCGAGGTCGCGTGGTTCGTCCCCGCCCACAAGCTGGACGACGGCGTGCTGGAAGCGCGCAAGGGGATCAGCCAGCTGGACCTGGTCGCGGAAGTCGAGCGCTACGGCGCCGGCACCGTGGGCGGATTTGCAGGGGTCACCTAGCAGTTCCACCGCTCGATCGCCGGGCGGGACTTGTCCCAGCCCAGGACGCTTACCGTCGCCGTACCGAGCACCAGGTACCTGCCGTGCGCGACGTCGAGTCCGAGCCAGCGTGCCGCCAACGCTCGGAGTATGTGCCCGTGCGCGAAGATCAGCGCTGGCCCATCCAGCCGGCGCACGTCCACGGTGACGCGGTCCAGCCGGGAGGCAACCTGGGTGGCAGTCTCACCGTTGGGTACCGGATGGGTCCACAGGTTCCAGCCCGGATCGGCCTGCTGGATCTGGGTACTGGTCAGGCCCTCGTAGTCGCCGTACGCCCATTCCACCAGCCGCTCGTCGATGACCGCCTCTGGAAAGCCGGCCAGTTCGGCGGTACGCCGGGCCCGCTGCAGCGGACTTGTGAGCACGCGAACGAAGGACTGCCCGCCAATCCGAGCCGGTATCGCACGGGCGGCGACTTCACCCTGCGGCAGCAGCGGCAGATCTGTGATCGAGGTGTGTCTTCCGGACTCGCTCCACTCGGTAGCCCCGTGCCGGATCAGCCAGACATCGTGCTGCGGCTGTGCGGATGTCGATGTGTCGACGGGTGCGTCGGCGGGCATGCGCTGAGTCTGCCGGACCGGCTGCGGATCGCGGCGCGATCCATGCTCCCAGTGGCTCAGCCGACCGTGCTCCTCGTCGAGACCGAGGGAATGCAGGGGACCCGATCGGAGGGCGCCGATGACATCGAAACAGGTTTCGCCGCTGCCTCCGACGCTGCCTCCGGTGCGGCCGCCGACGCTGCGTCCGACGCTGCCTCCGGGGCGGCAGCCGGCAATGGCCTACGGATGGTGAGCCAGGCCAGCACGCCACCCGCGGCCAACATGACCGCGTTGCCCACCATCGCCTTCAGGTACGCCGAATCCAGCCCGGCGGGGTCCAGTCCCGCGTCGGTGGACAGACCCACCAGAAGGGGAAGCCCGGCGACTGCCAGCAGCCCGGCTGCCCTTGCCACCGCATTGTTGACCCCACTGGCCACGCCTGCATAGCGGTCGTCGGCGGCAGCCAGGACGGTGGCTGTCAACGGAGCGACCAGTGCGCAGAGTCCCAATCCGAAGACGACGGCGCCGGGCAAGACGTCGGTGAAATAGTCGGCATCGGGGCCGACGCGGAGCAGGAGAAGCGCCCCCGCGGCGCAGATCAGCGGCCCCACCGACATGGGGATCCGCGGGCCGATCTTCGTGGCGAGCGCGCCCGCGCGCGAGGAGAGCAACATCATCAGGACCGTGACCGGCAGCATCGCCAGACCTGCACCGAGCGCCGAGAAGCCGGACACCACCTGCAGCTGCAACACCAGGATGAAGAAGACCGCGGACAGCGCGCCGTACACCAGGAACGTCATGCCGTTGGCGGCACTGAACTGGCGCGAGGAGAAGATGCCCAGCGGAACCATCGGATGGGTCCCCCGGCGCTGGCTGAACATGAATCCGATACCGCCCAGCACGGCTAGTCCCCATGCCGCCAGCACGTCGGGCCGGCCGGGGTCGTCGGCGGCGTAGATCAGGGCGTACGTACCGGCCCCCAGAGTAACGACCGCGAAAGCCGCGCCGATCCAGTCGAAGTGCCCCGCGGACAGTTCATCGCGGCTCTCCGGTACGTGACGGTGTCCCACCCACAGAGCCAGCGCGGCCAGCGGCACGTTGATCAGGAAGATCCAGCGCCAGTTTGCCTGGTCGATGAGGTAGCCGCCCAGGAACGGACCGATCAGGGTCGCCATCCCGCCGAGGCCGGCCCACGTCCCGATTGCCCGGGCCCGATCCTCGGGGACGAACGAGGCCTGGATCAAGGCCAGGCTGCCCGGCGTCAACAAGGCGCCGCCAATTCCCTGCAGCGCCCGCGCGGCGACGAGTTGCCAGATGTCTTGCGACAGACCACACATCAGAGAGGCGACCGCGAACCAGGCGATGCCGATCAGGAAGATCTTGCGCCGTCCGACCCGGTCACCGAGGGAACCGCCGACCAGGATGAACGAGGCCAGGGTCAGGGTGTAGGCGTTGACCGTCCACTGCAGGCCCGAGAGTGGAGCATCAAGATCATCGGCAAGAGTGGGCAGCGCGACGTTGACCACGGTCGCGTCGAGCATCGCGATCGACGAGCCGAGGATCGTGGCGAGCAGGACCCAGCGCGCTTGCCCCGTACCCAATCGGATGTCGGCTCCGGCCATCCCGACCACCAACTCTCGGCCTCAGCGCGACCACCCGCCGGTTGTGGAGCGAACCGGCCGAAGTCTCAGCTGACGATGGCATCGGTGATGAAGTACGCCACCGCCGCGACCGCACCGGCCGCGGGCAGGGTAAGCACCCAGGCCGCGACGATATTCCCGGCTACCCCCCAACGCACCGCCGACAGCCGCCGCGTGGATCCGACGCCCATGATGGAGGTGGTGATCACGTGCGTGGTGGAGACCGGTACGGCGAAGACGGTTGCGGTGGTGATCATGACCCCGGCGGCCACCGTCTGCGCGGAGAAGCCACCAGCCGGGGTGAGCTGGATGATGCGCCGCCCCAGGGTCCGCATGATCCGCCAGCCGCCGGCGTAGGTTCCGGCGCTGATCGCGAGTGCGGCGGCGATGACCACCCAGAGGGGTACGTCGAAACTGTCGATCTCTCCGGAGGTGACCAGCGCCAGGGTGATGACGCCCATGGTCTTCTGCGCATCCTGCAGTCCGTGGCCGAAGGCCATCGTCCCGGCGGAGACGATCTGGGCGTACCGGAAGCCCCGATTCGCTCGCGCCACATGCGCGTTGCGGAAGGACCACAGCACCGCCAGCATCAGCAAGAAGCCGAGTCCGAACCCGACGAGCGGGGCGATGATCATCGGGATCAGGACCTTCTCGACGACGCCCATCCACTGCACGGTGTGCGCGGCAGCCAGCGCGGCCCCGATGAGGCCACCGATCAGCGCGTGCGAGGACGAGGAGGGCAGTCCGAAGTACCAGGTGATCATGTTCCAGGTGATGGCGCCGATCAGGGCCGCGAAGACGATCTCCAGCCCGTCGCCTCCGGTGGGGGTGTCGATGATTCCGGCGCCCACGGTTTTGGCTACCTTGGTGGAGATCAGTGCGCCGACGATGTTCATGACGGCGGCCAGCGCCAGAGCCGTTCGCGGGGTTAGGGCCTTCGTCGAGACCGACGTCGCGATCGCGTTGGCCGCGTCGTGGAAGCCGTTGGTGTAGTCGAAGACGAGCGCGATGACGATGATCGCGATCAGCGCGAGGGTGGCGCCTTCCACCGCCTAGGACTCCTTGACCGCGATGGTCTCCACCACGTTGGCCACGTGCTCGAAGGCGTCGGCGGCTTCCTCGAGCTGGTCGGCGACCTCCTTGAGCTTCATGACTTCCAGGGCCTCGAAGTCGCCTGAGAAGAGCCGCGAGAGCAGTCGCCGGTAGAGCTTGTCCGCCTCGTTCTCCAGGCGGTTGACCTCGATCCAGTAGTCCGGGAGGTCCTTCATGGTCTGCAGTCGGGGCATCGCCTCGGCGGTGGTCTGCGCGGCTCGCAGGATGAGTTCGACCTGCTGGGCCATCTCCGCGGGCAGGGTGCCGAGTCCGGTCAGCACGACGATGTCGGCGGCGGCTTCGATCGCGTCCATCACGTCGTCCAGGTCGGAGGCGAGGTTGTAGATGTCCTCGCGGTCGAACGGCGTGACGAAGCTGGAGTTGAGCTGTTTGAAGATCGAGTGCGTGATCGTGTCGCCGTCGTGTTCGTGCTGGTGCAGCTTGTCCATGAGTTCGTTGCGGTTGCCGTTGAGATGAACGAAATCGGCAAGGACCTGAGTGGCTGCCACGAGATTGTTCGCCGAGTCGGTGAACATCTTGTAGAAGCTGCTGTCCTTGGGCGTGAGGCTGAAGCGCGGCACCTGTTGACTCCGAAACGGTCGAGGACGCGGCGGGGCCCGCCGTGGGGCAGCATAGGTGAACGCCAGATGAATGCGAGCATGCCCTGTTGACTGATCCAGCCGTTCCGATGCCGGGCAATGCGGCGTCGTACGGTGACGTGGTGAAGCCATCGCGACGATTGCCGGCGTACCTGACCGCCGCACTTGGCCTGGCGGTGTCCTTGGCGGGGTGCTCGGCCACGACCGATGAGGACGGCGGGCGTGACATGTCCGCGATGGACTCTGGCATCGATCCGGTCGAGGGCGGTCCGGACACGCCGTACCGCGGGCTCGCACCCAGCGAGCCCTTCGCCCGTCCGGAGTTCACCCTGACCGACACCGATGGAGCGCCGTACGACTTCCAGGCCGAGACCTCGGGGGAGTTGACCCTGCTGTTCTTCGGCTACACGAATTGCCCGGACGCCTGCCCGACAACGATGGCCAATGTCGCGGTCGCCCTGCGCAATGTGGACCAGGCGCTGGCCGAGGAGGTCAACGTGGTCTTCGTGACCACGGATCCGGCCCGCGACGATGCCGCGACCCTGGCTAGCTATCTGGAGCGCTTCGACGCTGATCTGCCGGTGGAGTTCGTCGGTCTGACCGGCGACCTGGCCGCGGTCGAGGCGGCCCAGGAGGAAGCCGGCGTGCCGGTGGCGGAGGACGACGGCCAGACGCACTCGACGCTATTGCTGCTCTACGGCCGCGATGACCTGGCGCGGGTGGCGTTCCTGGCCGGAAGTGTGCCCGACGACATCACCCATGACCTGGAGGTCGTCGCGGGATTGTGAGCAGCTTGACCAGTCGTACGGGCGTCAAGAGCGGCGCCAGCCATGCAGTAGTCTCGAGCTTCCGTAAGGGGCTGTGGCGCAGCTGGTAGCGCACCACACTGGCAGTGTGGGGGTCAGGGGTTCGAGTCCCCTCAGCTCCACTCTTATCGGCGCAGGTCAGAAGGCTGTTTCACGCTGAGGTGGTCCAACGGGCGGGCCGTCACCGGCGGTGCCCGAGATGCCAAGCGCTACATGACGAGCAGCGGAAGGGGGTGAGCAGGGCGGCATCACGGACGTTCTTGCTCCGGTACAGCGCGGATAGGTGCTGCCGCGCTGCTGCCCGGCTGACGTGCCGCTGTTTCCCAGTGGCCGGGCAGAGGCCTTTCACGACGCCACCTGGTGCGGCCCGTAGCCGAAAACTCGCCACCCCGGCGCCGGTCCACGGCGAGGTACCAACGACAAGTATCGGACCACGCTCGATACTGCCGATTCGACTGAACAAGCCGCGCAACTGCGGCGTGCAGGCATTACGACAGGCGCCTGCCTCATCAGGATGCGATGCGGACAACGGCATCTCTTCCCTGATTCTTAGCCGCGTAGAGGGCGGCGTCGGCCCTGGCAATGCAGGCATCGAAAGATTCCCTGGGCTCCAATTGGGAGACCCCGACGCTGACCTTAATTTCGACGTGTTCCCTGCCCGTGCGCGAGGATTCGAGTTCCTGCCGGACGCGGTCCATCGCCGCAACCATGTCCACTGCAGGGCAATGGCACACCACCAGAAATTCGTCCCCGCCCCAGCGGGCAACCCAGTCATCGGCACGCAGCACAGCCTCCAGCTCCTGAGCCACCCGACGCAGTCCCTGGTCGCCGAGGGCGTGACCACCCTCGGCATTCACCTCGTGAAGCTCGTCGACATCGACCATCGCAACGGACAACGGCTTGCCCGGGTCGCGGTTCAGGCCGCCATTCCGAGCAAGCAGCGCCTCACCTGCCCGTCGGTTGTTGATCCCGGTCAGCGGGTCCTGCAGAGCGAGGCGTTCCAACACAGCACGCTGGTGTTCTATCCGGGCGCAAAGGATCGCCACGTCGTGCAGCAACCGGCCGGCCTCGTCGTCCCCGATCCGGATCTCGGGTGGCAGTTGCCCGTCTGTCAGATAGTCCGCGATGTGCTCCCCCGCCATGCGCAACGGCGCCGAGAGACCACGAAGCACTACCACCATCGCCATGGTCGCCAATAGCGTGGCCGCGAGGGCGATCACGGCGATAAACCCCACGGTCAGGCCTGGATCTGCTACTGCGACGGCGACGACCGCCAGCAGCGGCACATGCACGATCACCAAACCAGCCAGAGTGATCTTGCTGGTGAAGCTGAGCCCCGGTAGCCGTCTGGCCATCCAGCTGTAAGTGCGCACGAAACGGCCTCCCCGACGATGGACCCAAACCACCTGTAATGGGAGGGTGCCCGGCCGGTTACCTACGGTTACGGGCGGACGCTCCCTGCCGAGCGGGTCGTTGAACTCTCAATCATGCGGCCTGTGGACTGAACCGTGTGCCTACAAGCGGAATGCATAGATATAACTTTGGGTAGTGACGGCGCTACACACGTCATCCCACGTCGCGCATTCGGGATCGAATTGTCACTTGGTGCTACCACCGGGATACCGCCTTCGTGTGGGGTCCGTACGGCACCTGCAGGCCCGACTACCCCCGACTAGGACGGGGTGTTCTCGATCCGCCGCAGAGCTATCGTTCGAGCCCGCGCACTGTAGGACTGACATACTTGGGACTGAGCCGATCGCCCTCCGTACCGACTCCGGTTGGCGAAAGCGAGCGGCATAGGCCGCCGCTGTTCTCGCCGCGATCGAGGACGAGTCGCTGCCAGGTCTCATGCAACCGCTTGGCTTCATGCCAGGCTTCGGTGCGAGGGTCGAACCGTTCCGCGACGGAAGCCGACTCGATCCCCACCTGCACTGTCACCGACCACGCTGGACGGGTCGAGCTGATTGAGGCCGACCCGATCGAGGACGACGGCAGCGGCTGGTCGTGGTGGACGGTTGTCGTCGTCATGAATGAGCCGCGGTGGGTGTGCCTCCAGCGCGTCAGAGCCTGCGCGATGGGGCTTGACTCGCCTCGAAGTCAGTAGCCGATGTTGGCAATCTCACTACGCTTGAACGGTGGACGTGCGGGGCGAGGTGTTGCGGCAATTGGTGACGCCACACTCAGAAGCTCGGTTTAGAAGCTCATATCTTCCGAACTCAGTCGTCAGGGCAATTGACTGCCGGCAGCATGAGGTTTGGGAAGTTCTTTGGGCTCTGGTGGGGGAAGGGCTGATCTACCTGGACCCCGCTGGCCAGGGTTCCAACAGCGACAACTGGCGATGGAGACTGTCTGCCGCCGGGATCCGGGTGGCTACGGGAGGGCCTTGGGAGCCTAGCGATCCAGAGGGCTACCTTAAGCGGCTGCGTCACGCCATTCCGGACCTCGATCCGTTGGCGCTGCACTACATTAGGGAGTCGCTGCGTACGTTCAACGCACGCTGCTATCTGGCAACCGCTGTCATGTTGGGGGCACTGGCAGTGTGGGGGTCAGGGGTTCGAGTCCCCTCAGCTCCACCCACTTCGGCGCAGGGGAGTCGACTGCTAAGCCGGCGAACCAACCCATTCGCTGTGCCCGCGGCTACTCGGCGGTCGCCGTGGGTCCTTCACGCCTTCCTGGGCGAGTGATCGGGCCGATCCGCTCCTCGTAGAGCTTCTCGTTGAGACTCAACGCCCGCATGAGTTCGAACACGACGGCCGGCGGGATCTTCACTCGGGAGACGACTCGGCACGGTGTCATCGACGTGCTGCCCTCCGCGCCGGCGACCTGCTGAGCCGGAAGCATGACCGCAAAATCCAGGGTGAACTCGTATGGCGTATGCCACACGCCCACGACGTTGCTGTAGACGCCACCGGTCACCTCGTCGGGGACTTGGAACGCGAATGATTGCTCGGAGGGCTGCGTCATAGCTTCGACAGTAGAGACTCAAGCCGCCAACACAATTCACCTCGCCCGACCCCGCGATGCGGGGTTGCGCAAACCTCCGCGCCGATGTCGCGGTGAGTCGGTCGACCACCCGGCGTCAAAGCGCCGAGGCAGGGTTAAGCTCCCCTCGTGACCCTCGCCCCGGCGCCGATCGTCTCTCGGCCCAGCCCGCCTCGGGAGGCCAAGAAGGGCTCGGTTTTCCTCGACCTGCTGAGCACGACCGACCACAAGCTCATCGGGATGATGTACACCGTCGCCTCGTTCGGGTTCTTCATCACCGGCGGGATCATGGCGATGCTCATGCGTGCCGAGCTGGCCCGGTCGGGTGTCCAGTTCCTATCCCCGGAGCAGTACAACCAGCTGTTTACGATGCACGGCACGATCATGCTGTTGCTGTTCGCGACCCCGCTGGTCTTCGCGTTCGCCAATCTCGTCCTTCCGCTGCAGATCGGCGCACCGGACGTCGCCTTCCCGCGCCTGAACGCCTTCTCCTTCTGGCTGTTCCTCTTCGGCGGGCTGACGGTCATGTCGTCCTTCCTGACCCCCGGTGGGGCACCGGACTTCGGTTGGTACGCCTACTCGCCGCTCACCGACATGAACAACTCGCCCGGAGTCGGCTCCGACCTGTGGATCGTCGGGCTGGCCATTGCAGGTCTGGGCACCATCCTCGGTGCGGTCAACATGGTCGCCACCATCATCTGTCTGCGCGCACCCGGCATGACGATGTTCCGGATGCCGATCTTCACCTGGAACATCCTGGTGACCAGCATCCTGGTGCTCTTCGCGTTCCCCATCTTCACCGCCGCGCTGCTGGTGCTGCTGGCCGACCGGCACCTCGGCTCGCAGGTGTTCGTGGCCGAGAACGGTGGACCGATGCTCTGGCAGCACCTGTTCTGGTTCTTCGGACATCCCGAGGTCTACATCGTCGCGTTGCCCTACTTCGGGATCATCACCGAGATCATCCCGGTGTTCAGCCGCAAACCGCTGTTCGGCTACACCGGCATGGTCCTGGCCACCCTCTCGATCGGCGCACTGTCGATGACGGTCTGGGCGCACCACATGTTCGCCACCGGCGCCGTGCTGCTGCCCTTCTTCAGCTTCATGACCTTCCTGATCGCAGTCCCCACCGGCATCAAGTTCTTCAACTGGATCGGGACGATGTGGCAGGGGCAGATCGAGTTCAAGACGCCGATGCTGTTCGCGGTCGGGTTCCTGGTCACCTTCCTGTTCGGCGGGCTGTCCGGGATCATCCTGGCCTCGCCACCGCTTGACTGGCATCTGAATGACAGCTACTTCGTCGTCGCGCACTTCCACTACGTGCTCTTCGGGACGATCGTCTTCGCCGCGTACGGCGGGATCTACTTCTGGTTCCCGAAGATGACCGGCCGGATGCTCGACGAGAAGCTGGGCAAGCTCAACTTCTGGATGACCTTCGTCGGGTTCCACACCACGTTCCTGGTCCAGCACTGGCTGGGCAACATCGGCATGCCGCGGCGCTACGTCGACTACGAGGCGATCAACGGCTGGGAAACCCTCAACACGATCTCCACGATCGGCTCGTTCATCCTCGGTGCTTCCCTGCTGCCGCTCATCTGGAACGTCATCAAGAGCTGGCGGTACGGCGAGATCGTCGTCGAGGACGACCCCTGGGGATATGGCAACTCGCTCGAGTGGGCGACATCCTGCCCGCCGCCACGGCACAACTTCACCGAGATCCCGCGGATCCGCTCCGAGCGGCCGGCCTTCGAGGCGCACTACCCGCACCTGGCCGAACGACTCCAAGCCGAACGGCACGTCAGCCGGCGCCGGCACCGGGAGATCCCCCTCGTGGACCGCCCCTCCGACGACTCTGGCAGCGGCGGCACCCTCCGTCGTTGATCAGGCCTCGACCCGCCTCATGCCCGGTCAACAGCGGGTGATCGGCAATTGATGCGGGTTGCTGTGAGCATCGCGTCATGACTCATTCTGCTGATCCGAGCCGCAGTGCGCTTCTGACGGTGACCGGACCTGACCACCCCGGGGTCACCGCTCGGCTGTTCACCGACCTCGCATCGTTGGACATCGAGATCCTCGATGTCGAGCAAGTGGTGATCCGTGGCCAGCTCATCCTCGGCGTCTTGCTCGCCATCCGGGTCGATGAGGCCGAGATCAAGCGCCTGGCCGAGCTGGTGGCCATCGATACCGGCATGTCGATCGAGTTGTCCTTCGATGAAGCAGCTCCTGACCTGGCCGAGCATCGGCGGCGACGCAGTCATGTCATCGTGCTGGGTGCGCCGCTGCCGGCGACGGCCGTAGCTGCTGTTGCCGGTGCGATCGCCGCTGTTGGCGGCAACATCGACACGATCTCGCGGCTGTCACACTATCCGGTGACCAGCTTGGAGTTGATGGTCTCCGGTGCCAAGTCTCTGAATCTACGGGCGGCACTGTCCACTGTGGCCAGTCAGACCGGTGTCGATATCGCCGTCGAGAAGGCCGGCTTGCTCCGCCGGAGCAAGCGGCTGATCGTGCTCGACGTGGATTCCACCCTCATCCAGTGTGAAGTGATCGACGCGTTGGCGGCCAAGGCTGGCCGGGAACCCGAAGTCGCCGCGATCACGGCGGCGGCGATGTCCGGTGAGCTGGACTTCGGGCAGTCCCTGCACGCCCGGGTCGCGGCGCTCGAAGGCTTGCGGGCCAGCGCGGTAGACGAGGTATATGACGAACTCGTCCTCACCCCGGGTGCCCGCACGCTGGTCAGAACACTAAAGGCCATGGGTTATCGCTGCGGGATCGTCAGCGGCGGTTTCACCCAGATCACCGACCGTCTGGTTACCCGGCTCGGGCTCGACTTCTCGGCCGCGAACACACTCGAGATCGTCGATGGCAGGCTGA
>JAABUR0100002384.1_pt1 | contig 28951 bp, 31 predicted proteins | sample 5560091 | NCBI WGS metagenome assembly JAABUR01 (sample SAMN10711879, study PRJNA513375) | rock metagenome | isolation source: Antarctica rocks | place: Antarctica: Victoria Land, University Valley sud
ACCCGACACCGCCCGGACACACCGACCACAGATCGGGCCATCACCCCCTGCCCGCAACAGGTTTCAAGCGGACCAAGATCAACTACGCGATTCCAAGATCAACTACACCCGTCGCGGTGGATCAAGGATCAACGGGGCAGCTATCGACATAAACCATTTTCTCAAACCAAAACAGTAAAGACACACACTGCAAACACGCGGCAGTAGAACCATATAATTCGAGCATTCACACGCCAGATAATTCCGCGCTTTACAGCCCGGGTGACCGCTGACCTCGATCGATGTGGCGTCGGCCCGATCCCTGCTCGTACTTGGGTTCGGAAGCGGTGCCATACGGCGCGAGCAAAAGGCGCCCAAATAAATCGATGATTCACACACCAACGGGTCGCTGAGCTGCTGGCTGACTGAACTGAAGAAGCTAGTAAAGGCTGGCGCGGCCATAGGTCGAGAAGGCCGACGCTACACCGGCCATTTCTGTTTCGTCCAGGACGACGGGGGTGCCGATGGCGCGAGCGCGCCAGGTGATTTCGGCGGTAAATTCGATGGCTTCGGCAACTGCGAGCGCCGAGGCCATCTGTTTGCCGACCGCGACGACGCCGTGGTTGGCCAGGAGCACCCCCCAGTCTGCGCCGAGGGTCAAGACGCAAGCGGCCGCGAGTTCAGGCGTGCCATAGCGTTGATAGGGAGCGACCTGGACCGTGGTGGCTGCCTTGGCCAGGATGTAATGAACGGCTGGCACGGGCTCGTGCAGTGCGGCCAACGTCGTGGCGAAGGGTGAATGGGTGTGGACGACGGCGTTGACGTCGGGTCGGGCGCGGTATATTTGCAGGTGCAGTGCAGCTTCGGTGGTAGGTCTGAGCTTGCCCTCGACCGTGTCACCGTCGAGGTTCAAGACGGCTACCTCCTGCGGCACCATCGTGAGGTAGTTGGTTCCGCTGGGAGTGATGGCGATGAGCCCGGTGGCGGTATCTCGGATGGAGACGTTGCCGGATGTGCCGCGGACCAGGCCGCCGGCGACTAGTTCACGGCATGCGTGGATGATCACCTGGCGTTCTGTCGGGAGCAGCACGGTTCAGACCATCAACACGGCGCGCGCCCGGATCTGGCCGGCCTTGAGCGCTGTGAGTGCCTGCGTTGCCTCGTCCAGGGCGAATGGCTGGCACTGCGCTTTGATTTTTCCTGCTGCGGCCAGTTGGAGTACCTCGCGCATCTGCTGGCGGGTACCCAGCAGTGAGCCAACGACCATTTTTTCCTGTGCAAAGGGTAGGACGTCGATTCCGGCGTTGACGCCGATGACGATGATGCCGCCGGGGCGGGTCGCGCGGATGGCTTGGTCGACCACAGCGTCGGAGGGCGCGAAGACGATACTTGCGTCCATTCCGCCGACGCGTTGGAGAGCCTCCGCCGGGTCACCGCGGCTGGCGTCGATGCTGGTTGCGCCGAGCTCCTCTGCCAGGTCCAGGTGGTTGCGTCCGCGGGATACGGCGAAGACATCCGCACCGGTTAGGCCGGCCATCTGCAGCACTACGTGTCCAACTCCGCCGATGCCGAAGACGGCGACCTTCTTGCCGGGGGTGAGCCTTGCCTTCGTGACGCTGCCGTAGGCGGTGATCCCGGGGCAGAACAGCGGTGCGGCGTCCTGGAACGCAAGGGCCTCGGGCAGTACATGGGTGTGCGCGGCGGTCCCGAGCATGTACTCCGCGTAGCCGCCGTCTACGGTCTCTCCGGTGATCTCCTTGACCTGGCACAACTGGTCCAGACCCGACACGCAGAACTCGCAGTGCCCACAGGTCGACCACAGGGGCATCACCCCTACCCGGTCACCCACCGATAGGTGGGTGACTCCTGCGCCGAGTTCGGTGATCGTCCCGACGACCTCGTGCCCGGGGATGATCGGGAGGTGAGAGGGGTTGCCTGCAGAGGCCCAGTCACCCTCGATCATGTGCAGGTTCGATCGGCAGACGCCGCATGCGGCTACCTTGATGAGCACCTGCCCGGCTCCGGGGGTGGGCGTGTCCACCTCGCGGATGACCAGCGGGCCCTGGTCGATGGGGCGTAGGGACTCGAGAACAACGGCTTTCATCAGGAGACTCCGATCAGGTTGGGTGGGTTTTGCTTCGCACCGGCGTTAGTGCGTCCGGATCACGGTGAAGTTGAACTTGCCTTCGAGGAAAAAACTGCGCGAGTGCATGAATGGCCGGCCTTGTTCGTCGAACTGCAGCTGGTCGAGAAGAATGTAGAGCTGGTGCTGGTTGGCGTCGTCCCAGCCGATGCTGTCCGAGCGCACGGCATGCACTTCGGCAACGGCGCGCGTCGGTCGGAGCCCACCGTGCTCGGCCAGGAAGCCGAATACGGATCCGCGAAGCTGTGCGGGGCGGAAGTCGGGTGGGAAGGTCCAACGCGGCAAAATGTCGTAGGAGAAAGCCACGGTTTGATTGTCTGCCAAAATCTTGCGCTGAATGTCCAGGACCTCGGCTCCAGCCGGTAGCTCAAACTGCCGAAGTTCGGCATCGCTTGCGGTGCGGATGATGCGCCGCCGGTAGCGCATGGAGGATTTGAAACCCATATTGGTGATCGTGGCCGAGATCGAGGCGAGCTCCTGCATTCCGGCGTTGATGCCGGTGCGGTCGGCCAGAAAGGTACCACGTCCGCGGTGCACCACCACCCGGCCTTGGCCTTCGAGTTGTTTGATTCCTTGGCGCACGGTGGCCCGGGAGACCCCGTACTGGCTGACCAGCTCGGCCTCGGTGGGGAGCTGCGCACCGACGGCCCACTCCTGCGCGCGTATCCGCACCCGCAGCGCATCCGCCAGCTGCTGCGGTAAGGAAGTCGCGGCACCTATCGACTGCATGGTTCCTCGATCCGTTGGACGCCAGAATGCGGATGTTGCAGATGATAACCCGATGTCTTGACAGATGTCAGTTGTCCGACGCTCGACCGATGCGGTGCTAGATGCTTGACAGATGTCAGTTGTCAGACGATTGTTGCCGTCATGCGAACCATCGACTGGTCGGACGGTGCCGTCCGAATCATCGACCAGACCCGTCTGCCTGGTGCAGAAGTGGCGGTCGACCTACGAGATGTCGATGATCTCGTCGAGCACATCCAATCCCTTGCGGTCCGTGGAGCTATGGCACTGGGCGTGGCGGGTGCGTTGGGGATGGCGTTGGCTGCGGTGAATGCCGAGCGATCCGGAACAGATTTGGACCAAGCGCTGGATCTGGCCGCCGACATGTTGTGCCACGCCCGGCCGACGGCCGTCAATTTGAGCTACGGCGTCCGCGCTGTCCAGCAGGCACGGGCCGAGGGCGCAGGGGTGGCAGGGCTTGTCAATGCTGCCCTTGCCATCCGTGACGAGGACATCGGAGCCAATGACGCCATCTCCGATGCCGGTGCCGGTTTTCTGGCCGGTGCCCGGCGGATCCTGACTCACTGCAACGCCGGGGCGTTGGCCGGCGTTGAGCGGGGCACCGCGCTCGGCGTCATACAGCGGCTGCACGACCGTGCGCCGCTGGAGATGGTGTACGTCTGTGAAACCCGGCCGCTTCTGCAGGGCAGCCGGCTCACAGCCTGGGAGCTCGCTCGCGCGGGGGTGCCGCACCGCATTATCGTCGATTCGGCTGCAGCCGGTCTGATCCTCACCGGTCGGGTAGATGCAGTGGTGGTGGGTGCCGACCGTATCGCCGCCAACGGTGATGTCGCCAACAAGGTCGGCACCGTCGGGCACGCACTTGCCGCCAGGCACGCGGGCATACCCTTTCTCGTCGCTGCCCCGGAATCGACAATGGACGCCCACACACTGACCGGCGCCGAAATTCCCATTGAGCTGCGCGGTGAGGAAGAGGTCCTCACCGTTGCCGGCCGGCGTTTGGCACCTGCGGCCAGTCATGCCCTCAATCCCGCCTTCGACATCACCCCGGCCACTCTCGTCACTGCCATCGTCACCGAAACTCGGGTGCTTCGCATTTCTGCGGAGCACCCACTCGCACCCGCCAGGACAGATCCCTCTGCCCTTCATCCATCAAGGAGTTCGTCGTGACCGCATTCACTCGAGGTGCCGCGCTACTCGCGGCTGTGTGTCTGAGCAGCACCGCACTTGCCGCCTGCTCCCAGCCGAGCAACTCCTCAACCCCCGTTGCCAGTGGAAGCAGTGCAGCGGCCGGCAGTTCCGGGGCGGGCAGTGCAGCGGCCGGCAGTGCAGCGGCGGGCAGTTCGGGCGGTAGCAGTTCAGGGTTCAAGACGATGAAGGCCGGGGACATCGTTGTTGGTTACGCCGGCCCGACCCTGACCAATGCCTTCTTCGTGGGCCTGGACAAGGGCATCAAGGACGGTGTCAAGGCCCAGGGGTTCCAACTCACCGAAACCAACGCCAACGGTGACGCCTCCCAGCAGTTCAATGATGCGATGAACCTGCTCAACCGGGGTGTCAACGTGCTGGTCCTGACACCGATCGACTCCAACGGCATCACGCCGGTGGTGCAGGCAGCCAACGCCAAGCACGTTCCGGTCTTCACCCTCGACCGCGGTGCTAGCGGCGGTACGATCACCAGTTTTGTGGAGACCAACAACAAAAAGGCCGGGGAAGAGGCAGCGAACCTGATTGCCGCGCAGATGAAGGCTCGTTACGGCAAGGTCCAGGGCAATGTCGTCGACCTGGTCGGTCTGGTCGGCACCACAGCCGCGGCCGACCGCGAAACGGGCTTCCAGACCGGACTCAAGGAAAACCCTGGGCTGAAGGTGGTGGCCAAGCAGGAGGGGGGGTTCGACCAGGAGAAGTCGCTCAACGTGATGAGCAACATCCTGCAGGGCAATCCGCAGATTGACGCGGTGTTCGGTGCTAACGACGACAACACCGTCGGCGCGGAGAAAGCCATCGACTCGGCCAACCGGTTCCAGCCGCCCGGAGCCAAGAACCACATCTATGTGGTTGGGCTGGATGGAACGGCGCAGGCCCTGCAGGCCATCCGGGCCGGCAAGCAGGACGCCACCATCAGCCAGAACCCGATCAAGATGGCTGAGAAATCGATGGGTTACATCAAGGATCTGATGGTCGACGGTAAGGCGGTGCCAGCGCATGCCTTCTGGCCCAGTCAGCTCATCACCAAGGCCAATATCGACTCGGTGCAGGTCAAGGCTTATGGGATTTGGTCAGCCGAAGTCAAGTAAGGCCCATGAGTTGGGTCGAGTCCCCCCGGGCACCCCAACTATTCACCAGCCTGACGGAAAAGAGGGGCTGTGCAGATGAAAGCTCCACTGCTTGAGATTCGCGACGTCAGTAAGTCCTTTCCGGGGGTGAAAGCCCTTAAAGGGGTCAGCCTGTCCCTCCCGGATTCCCACGTCCTGGGGCTGGTCGGTGAGAACGGAGCCGGCAAGTCCACCCTGATGAAAATTCTGGCCGGCGCTTATACGGCTGACCATGGATCGATCCTGGTGGATGGAAACGTCCTGGGCCACGGCCCGGGGGCTGCCCTGGATGCTGGCATCGCAGTGATCTACCAAGAGCTCAGCCTCGTACCGGACATGACGGTGACCGAGAACCTGTTCCTGGGTCGGATGCCCAGCAACGGCCCACTGGTCAACCGGCGTGCGGCCAGAGCACGGGCCAAAGAGGTGCTCGGGCGGGTGGGTCTGGGATCTCTCAACCCGGATCGGCGAACCTCGACGCTGGGCCTCAATGTCCGCCAGCTCATCGAGATCGCGAAGGCACTGGCTCAAAATGCGCGGCTGCTGGTGATGGACGAGCCGAGCGCCGCGCTGCAGCATGATGACATCGCCACGTTGTTTCAGGTGGTGCGTGATCTGCGCCGGGACGGTATCGGCGTCATCTACATCTCCCATCATCTTGAAGAGATATTTGAGCTGTGTGACAGCGCCATGGTGATGCGCGACGGACTTGCGGTGGAGTCACGACCCATCGCGGAGTGGACCGAAGCGGCCATGGTGCGGGCGATGGTGGCCCGCGATCTGGATGAGATGTATCCATGGCGACCCCGGACCATCGGCGAGATGGTGCTTCAGGTCGAGGACCTCGTCAACCGGCCTCGTGTCAACGGTGTCTCGCTCACCGTGCACGCCGGTGAGATCCTCGGGGTGGCAGGCATCGCCGGGGCTGGCCGCACCGAACTGCTCAAAGCCATCGCCGGAGCGATGCCCCCGTCTGCGGGCAGGGTGAAGGTGAACGGCCGGGTGGTCTCGACCCGCTCGACGCGCCTGGGGCTGCGGGCAGGAATCGTGTACGCACCTGAGGACCGCAAGAGCGAAGGTTTGGTGCTCGGCGCGAGCATTGAGCACAACGTCGTTCTCTCCAGCCTCAGCAAGGTGAGCCGCGCAGGGGTAGTCAACCGCGCCGCCCGGCGCAGCCTGGCCGAACGGGTCGTCAAGCGCTTCGCGGTGAAAACCTCCGGAATCCGCCAAGAGGCAGGCAAGCTCTCGGGCGGTAACCAGCAGAAAGTCATCCTCGGGCGAGTCACCCAGACCGGTCCGCGGGTCATCCTTCTGGATGAGCCCACACGGGGCATCGACGTGGCCGCCAAGGCCGAGATCTATGGACACATCCTCAATTTGGCGGAGCAGGGTGCCGCTGTTGTGCTGGTGAGCTCCGAGCTACCCGAGCTGCTGGGTATGTCCGACCGTATCGCCGTCATGCGCAAGGGCCAGCTGGTAGCGGACCTGACGCGCGAGCAGGCAGATCAAGAGACCGTCATGCGTTGGGCCACGTCCGGAAAGTGAGGATCACATGAACGACTCCACTGACACCACCACGCCCTCCTCTGCCGTGCCAGGGCAGCAGTCCCCGGGCCAGGTCGACCGAGAGGATCTTGGGCAACAACGGTCCGGGGGGCGACAGGCCTGGGTGGGGGCGCTGACCAGCGGCGTCGGTCCGCTCCTAGGTGCGCTGATCGTGCTATGCGTCGTGCTGTCGTTTACCACCAACAGCTTCATGACGACCTCCAACGTGCTCAATGTGCTGGTACAGATGTCGATCGTCGGGATCGCAGCCGTCGGCGGCACCTTCGTCATCATCACCAGCGGCATCGACCTGAGCGTGGGCTCCAATGTCGCCCTCTCGGGCATGGTCGCGGCATACGTGATGAAGCAGATGGGGGCCAATGGGATCGTCGGACTGATCGTTGCTCTGTTGGTGGGCGCGCTGGTCGGTGCTTTCAACGGGATCTCCATCACCGCCCTGCGGCTGACGCCCTTCATCGCCACCCTTGCGGTGTTGGCGATGGGGCGCGGCCTGACACAACAAGTTTCCCAGGGGCAAACGATCTTCGGGTTTCCGCCCAGCTTCACCTTTCTGGGCAACGGCGAGATCGCCGGTATCCAAGCTCCGGTGATCATCACCATCATCGTCTTCGCGGTCGGATGGTTCGTCCTGACCCGCACCACGTTCGGGCAGCAGGTCTACGCCGTCGGCGGCAACAGGGAAGCGGCCCGCCTGGCAGGTATTCCAGTCAAGCGGGTAATTTTCAGCGTCTACGTCATCGCGGGATTGTGCGCTGGACTCGCTGCCATCGTCCTGGCCGGTCGGCTCAACTCGGCCCTGTCCTCCTCGGCGACCGGTCTGGAGCTGCAGGTGATCGCGGCCGTCGTCATCGGCGGGACATCGCTGTTCGGTGGCCGGGGGAGCCTGGTCGGGACGTTCATCGGCGCGCTGCTCATCGGGGTGATCAACAACGGGTTGACCCTGCTCAACGTCAACCCGTTCTGGACACAGTTCATCCAAGGTGGCGTCATTTTCATCGCCGTGCTCCTGGATGCACTCAACCAGCGCCGCACGTCCTCGAACGGGTGATGACGACGGCCACTGAGGTCCACGACAGCCTCGCCCTGCGATTGGCGGCTCCCTTCGTGGGCGAAGGTCCGTGCTGCGCCGAAGAGATCGGCGACGGCAACCTGAACGTCGTCTATCGAGTGACCGGCCCCGCCGGTTCGGTCATCGTCAAACACGCCCCGCCCTACCTGCGGGTCGTCGGAGACACCTGGCCGCTGACCCAGGACCGGATCCGGATCGAAGCTCAAGCGCTGCAGCTGCACGGCGAGCTGGCACCAGGGCGGGGCCCTGAACTGCTGGCCGTGGACCTCGAGCACGCCGCGATGGTCCTTGAGGATTTGGCCGGGCACCAGGTGTGGCGGACCAGCCTGATCAACGGCTGTCATGTCCCAGGCATCGCCGAGCAGATCGGCCGTTACTGCGCCCGCACGCTATTGGGCACCAGCGACCTGGTGATGAACCCGGCAGCCCGCAAGCTGCTCAGCGCCCAGTTCGTCAACCCGGAGCTGTGCGCAATCACTGAAGAACTGGTGTTCACCGCCCCCTACGTCGACGCAAAGTCCAACAAATGTGACGAAGCAGCCGGCGCCTTGGCCGCCGGCCTGCGGGCCGATCTGCCGATGCGCCGAGCCGCAGCCCAGCTGGTGTGGGAGTTCCGGACTCGTCGTGAAGCACTGGTGCACGGGGACCTGCACACAGGCTCGATCATGGTCGCGGACCACGACGCCCGGGTGATCGACCCTGAGTTCGCGTTCTTCGGGCCAATGGCCTACGACACCGGCAACGTCCTAGCCAACCTGGCATTTGCCTCACTGCGACACCAGGAGACGGGGAACAGAGAATTCGCTGATCGCGTCACCACCTATGCCGTCCAATTCTGGGAAGCGCTGACCGAGGAAATCCGCCTGATCTGGCCGCGGACGCAGCCGTGGCGCGCGATGTTCCTGGCCGACCTACTCAAAGACACCGGACGCTACGCCGCAACCGAACTTGTCCGGCGGATCGTTGGACTGGCCCACGTCGCCGACATCGACTCCCTGGAGGCCGAACCCCGACTCGGGGCCCAAATCAGGGCCGTGGCCGCCGCACGGTCCATCGCCCTGGGCCCACCCGCACACACTCTGGACGACCTATGGAACCGCATGACCACAATGGAGGTACCAGCATGAAGAAGCTGATCAACGACCCGGACGACTTCGTCGACGAAGTGATCCAAGGACTGCTGCTCGCGCACCCGGAACAGCTCAAGACAGCCAGCCAAGACGGACGAGCGCTGGTGCGGGCCGATGCCCCGATCGCCGGCCACGTAGGCATCGTGACCGGTGGCGGATCGGGTCACCTACCGGCCTTCCTCGGCTACGTGGGCGTCGGCCTGTGCACCGGCGTAGCCATCGGCAACGTCTTTTCCTCACCCTCGTCCGAGCAGATGTATGAGGCGACCAAAGCTGTCAACGGCGGCGCCGGAGTCCTCTACCTCTACGGCAACTACGGCGGCGACGTCTTCAACTTCGACCTCGCCGCCGACATGGCCGACATCGATGACATCCGAACCAAAACCGTGCTCATCACAGACGACGCGCTCAGCGCCCCCATCGAGCGGCGCACCGACCGGCGGGGAGTCGCCGGCATGGTCTTCGCATTCAAGGTCGCAGGAGCATCCGCCGAGCGCGGTGATGACCTGGACCGTGTCGCCGAACTTGCCCAACGCGCCGTCGACTCCACCCGCACCGTCGGAGTCGGGCTCTCACCGACGATCCTGCCCGCCGCGGGAAAACCCACCTTCGAACTCGCCGACGGCGAGATGGAGATCGGCATCGGCATCCATGGAGAACCAGGCCAACACCGCGGACCCCTGGAAACGGCCGACCAGGTCACCGACCGTTTGGTCTCGGCAATCATCACGGACTTGCATCTCGCCTCCGACGACAACGTCGCAGTCATGATCAACGGACTCGGCGCCACCCCCGCCGAAGAGCTCTACCTGCTCTATCGACGGACCCACCAAATGCTCACCGATCGTGGAGTCTCCATCCACCGCCCTTACATCGGCGAATACGCGACCAGCCTGGAAATGGCAGGCGCATCGATCACCGTCATGCGCCTGGACAACGAGCTCATCGAACTGTTGGACGCCCCCGCGTCCTCACCGTTCTTCCAACAGCGCTAAGGAAACAACCATGGCCGCCATGACCATCCAAGAAACCGTTGCTGTCCTGGACACAGCCCTCGCCGCGTTGGCACAGCAGCGCGACGTGCTGCGTGACCTCGACGCGGCCGTCGGTGACGGCGACCTCGGGATCACCATCGACAAAGGATCCCAAGCAATTCGCGCCGCGCTATCAGCTCACCCCCCGGCCACGATCGGCGACCTGCTGCGCACCAGCGGAGCCGCGTTCGCCAAAGCCAACCCCTCGACAATGGCCGCACTGGTCGGAGCGGGTCTACTGGCGGCGTCCAAGGACATGATGGACGAACGCAGCTGGACACCGCAGATCGCAGAACAGATCGGCAGGGCAGCAATGGCCCGTATCACCGACCGCGGAAAGGCCGAGATCGGCGACAAAACGGTCCTGGACGCACTCTCCCCCAGCCTGGATGCACTACACGAAGCCCCCGACGGCGACGCGCTGGCCACGATGATCGCAGCTGCCACCGCCGGTCGCGACGCAACGACCAACCAGGCTGGCCGACGCGGCCGAGCCGCCTGGGTGGGTGACCGCGGCAACGGCCACCCCGACCCAGGCGCCACCGCCTACGTCCTATTTCTCATCGCCCTAGGAGACTGCTGAACAATGCACGTTCGGAACAAGCGACAGCTCTCTGACCTGCAGTTTCTTACCCACTAATTTGCGATTTCGGCCTTTGTTCAGCCGTCTCCTAGTAGTACTTTGTTAGGTTCGGAGGTGGTAATGGCAGGTGGGGCAGATGCCGATCCAGTACGCGAGGAACTGCTGGAGGTTGGCCAGCAGGGCGTAGAGGGTCAGGGCTGCCCATCGGCTTTTGGGTTGGTGAGGCGGAGCCAGGTCAAGAAGACGTGGGCGGCGGTGGCCAGAGTGGCGTGGTGGTGCCAGCCGGTCCAGCTGCGACCTTCGAAATGGTCAAGTCCGACACCGGTTTTCAGTTCGCGGTAGTCGTGTTCGATTCTCCATCGGATCTTCGCCAGCCGCACCAGGGTGGGGATCGGGGTGTCGATGGGCAGGTTGGAGATCCAGTAGTCGGTGGGTTCGGCTTTGCCGGTCGGCCATTCGGCGATCAGCCACTGCTGGGGCAGGGACCCGTCGTCGGCGCGGGCGATGTCGCGGTTGGCCGGACGGATCCGGACTGCCAGGAAACGGGAGCGCAGTGCAGCGGTTTTGTTGCGCGGGCTGGTCTTGGTCCCCTTGCGCCAGGTGAGCTCTTTGCCGGCGGCGCGGCCGGCGGCACCGATGATGTCCTTACAACTGGACGGCGGAGCTGGGGAGGCAGGGACCGGTGGTCGTCCCCGGCCGGCGTAGGCGGCGATGACCGGCTCCGCGTCGGCGTTGTAGGCGCTGGTGGAGCCCTTCACGGCGACGACGTAGCTGATGTTGCGGTCGTGCAGGGCCAGGCGGAACGCGGTGGTGTCGCCGTAGCCTGCATCGGCGGCGACGACCGGCGGCCGGTATCCCCACTCGGCGAGTTCGTCGAGCATCTCGATCGCCATCTGCCACTTCGGGCGGTGGTGCTCGCCGGCGGGGATCTTGCACGCCTGACGCCGCACCCGGATCGTTTCGGCGGCCTCCGCGCCGTCGACGGCCTCGTCGTCCCAGCTCAGCGGCATGAACAGCCGCCAGTCCAACGGCGCGGATGCTTTGTCGGTGACGGCGTGGACGCTGACCGCCACCTGGCAGTTGCCGATCTTGCCCATCGTGCCGGAGTACTGCCGGGCCACACACGCCGACGCGGTCCCCTCCTTGGCCTGACCGGTGTCGTCGATCACCCAGGCCTGCGGCTCGATCACCCCGATCGCGAACCGCACCAACGCCTTCCGAACCGGAACAACATCCCACGGCGAGGTGGTGATGAACTGCTGCAACCGCTGATGATCCACCCCCAGCCGCTCCGCCATCGGCTGCATCGACTTGCGCCGACCGTCCAACATCAAACCACGCAGATACAACCCTCCGGTGGCCCGCTGATCAGATCGAGGAAACGACGAGAACACCTGCCCGGCAAAGGTATCCAACTTCCCACCGACCGCAGCAAACCCACCGGCGTCCATACCCCAATTATCTACGAAACACGTTGCTGCACAACGGAGACACGCCGATCTAACAAAGTACTACTAGGAAACGCCACCCCCTGACAGGCTCCTCGCAAACTTGACCGGGGTGGTCCGAGTGCTGTCGCAGCGCGCCGGGATGCCGTTTCAGGTTGCTTCTTGACGCTTGCCGGACATGCCCTCTTTACCGGCTCATCGCAATCGGAGGTGTAGTCCGAGGTGCCCATCCAGGGGATACCTGCGGAGATGATCCGCCACCCACGGCCGGAGGCATCCGCTGACTAGCCTTTCGCGCCAAGGAACCAGCGACAGCCAAAAGTGTTCCTTGACATCGCCCTGAATGCGTCATGGCTGAGCGGTTCTTGAGCAATTTGTCGGCGGAACCGTCCAGCAGCCCAGGTGGACGACAACGACGCTCAAAGCCAAGTTTGCGGTCTATCGCAACCCACCGTCTGCGTTAGACCCAAACCGGCGCCGGCGGGCTGGCTGGCGTTGCGCTCGGGGTGGCCTCTCAAAAGTCGCCGCGAAATCATCGTATCAAAACAGCGAGTTGTAGCTGACTTTCGATATGCTCCTGTCCTGTGGGAGACAAAATCGGCTACGCCAGGTCAGCACCGCGGACCAGAACCCGGAGATGCAGCTCGACGCACTCAGCGCCGCAGGCTGCCTCAAGGTCTACACAGACACCGCCACCGGCACAGGTGCTTGTCGTCGAAGCTGTACAAACATAAAAGCGACCCGTTCGCGTCGGGCCAGCAAGGATCGATCCCTCGCGTTCGGTGAGAACTTGGAAAAGTAGTTCTACGCCTCGCTTGTCGAGCAGCTGGCGTGATCAGTTTCCTAGGCAGTCAGCCAGGAAACCATGCCGTCGTGATCCTGGTGACTCGAGTGGGCGGATTTTCGTGGTCGATGCCTGCAGCGTCGTCGGGGACGGTGACCATTCTTATGGTCCACGTGCTGGTTCGTTGATCAATTTCGCCGATGGCCCCGAAGCCCGGTCCGCTGCCGCCAGTACAAAGGTAGGTGTATCGGTAGGACGTGGAGCCATGAGTTCGGGCAGAGCAGTTGCCTCCATCTGCCAGCCGTATTCCCCAGGGTCTGATGGTGTACGGGTAGGTCTTGCCACCCAGGACGATGCCGTGGGTTCCGGAGGTGCCAGAGTCCCGGAGAACTGGAGTGGCGATGTCGGTGGCGACTCGGATCAGGTGCTTGTGGTCGAAGCTGTACAAACATAAAAGCGACCCGTTCGCGTCGGGCCAGCAAGGATCGATCTCGCCACCAGTGGTCTGGGCGCACACGGAGTAGGCGGTGCCACCGAATTGAGAGGGATGCGCCTTCAGACTGGCCTCCATGCCACCGCAGGAGCTCGGCAGCACCACCGGGTCGATGTTGTAGTCCCCGAGCGGGTGGCGGGCGGCGTCGAGTGGATACACCTTGACAATCTGGGTGGGAATTGTGTTCCGGCCCGCCGCGGAACTTACTGTCTGGGTGGACACCTTCGCGGTGGTAGTCAGCAGCAACGACGACCCTGAGACTGACAAATTCGTGCCGTTTGTTGCCGTACTGCTGGTTTGGCAGCCGGGGCCATTGATCACTGTTTTGGACTTGATCACCGTTGAGCCTGTGGAGTCGAACCCGGTGACGTAGAAACGGGAGTTGTTTCCCGCGCCGTATGTTTGGAACGGTCCGACCGGGGTCTCGTAGTCGGTGCTATCGCCGGCGATCGTGTAGTGAATGGCTGCGGACCACTGATAGTTCGCGCGACAGGCAAACGAGCTTATGGTTATGGCGACCTGGTTCGACCCCGACACTTTGAAGTCCGGCCCCAGCTTCTCAGTTGCTATGCCCTTCAGGGAATCCGTGTCGCCCATTTGAACACCTGCGTCTGTGAATTGTGGTGCATCCAGGTTGAGGTCGAATTCACGCTGGGTGGAATTTGGCCCACAACCGTCATCCGATTCGTAGATCCAGGCTGGCGAAGCTAAGTCGGTTCGGTCGATCTGAGGTTTGATGTCTTTGATACTCAGCGATGCACCATTCTTTGCTGACAGGGTCAGTTGAAGTATGCCGCGGGTCCATGGTCCGCCGCCCGCTGCCATCAGAACCTCATCGAAGGGATGGCCTGGTGATGCGTGGAATGCGCCGATATCGCCTGATCCGGCAGGCATCGCGATCTTTGTATCACGGGCGCACCCCATCGCCAACGGCCACCTCTGCGAGATCACTAGAGGTCCTTTAGTCGGGTCAGGGGAAACAGTGGCCCCCGTCGTGGAGGCCACTGTGGATGAGCCTGTCGACGCTAGTGCGCCGATCTGACCGGTCGGAGTGGCACCGGCCCACGGATGCCAGGACACGATGCCGATGGCGGCGAATAACAGGACGACGACCCCGAGGGTTGCTGTTGCGCGTCGGCTGCGCGGTCGTCGACTCTCATTCTTGGCCGGTTCGGACCGGAACGGCCCAAGCTCGCCGGTACCTACGGTGGTTGGTTCGAGGAAGGGGTTGATCTTGGCGCGTTGTTCGTCGGTGGTGGCCCGGCAGTAGCTCTCGAGCCGGGCTCGCCACTTCAGATATAGGTCGACGTCTGCCCCTGTGGCCTTGGCGATCCATTCGACTGTGTTGCGTTCCGGGGGGCCGTTCTTTAACAACGAGGCAGGGCTGCCGGCGCGCTCAATGGTGCTGCCTGAAACGGGAGGAGCTTCGGGCTCAGGCTTTAGGTCACGGATTGCGGCCGCCTTCTCCCGCTTGCCCAGCTCTTCGATCCTGTTGATGAGAGCCGGCCAGGTACCGGCCACCGCCTTCAGCGCCTGCATCGCCTGCGCAAACTCGGTCAGCGCGCGATCTCGGGTCGATGGTTCGTCAGCCATTGTGGTCCCCTTCCGAGCTGTAGCCCAGCGGCACGTTTGTCTCCCGGCGGGTGTTGGGGTGGATGGATCAGTGGGTTTCGGTCGGGACACGATGATGCGACTGGATAGGTGCTGCGGTCGTTGTGATAGCCCGGGAGCATAGTGCGCTGCCGAGATGGTGGGTTTGGGATCCTCCATCTCGGCAGCGCATGGGCTGGCTACGGTCGCCAGTTGTCCTCGCGTGAGCTGGCGGGCGAGGGGTGCTTGCGCAGTAGGTCGCGGATCTGGCTTTGGGCGGTCTCGATCTGCTTGACCATGGTGGCCTTGCTGTACGAGTCGGTGAACTTCTTGTATTTCTCGATGTGGGTGCGGATGTGCTTGCGGTGCCCTTCGATTTGTGCGCGGGCGCGGGCGGTGTTGTCGGCCATTGTCGTTTCCTTCGGTTGGGGTGGTGGATGGGGTGTTTCAGCGGGCACGGATGAAGCCCCTGGCAAGGGCCAGGACTACGAGGGTGAGCGCGGCGACGGTGCACAGGGCGATGACGCCTGCCGGGCCGCTGTGGAGGGCGGTTTTGACGAGGACGGCGGTGACGCCGATCGCGGCGTCGGCGAGGTTGCGGGCGACGACGATCAGGAGGATCAGGGTGATCAGGAAGACCGAGACGCCGATGGCGAGAACGTCTGCGGGGGCGCCGGTGACGTTGCTGGCGTCGCCGAGTGTGTGGTAGACGAAGCTGGCCAGGTTCAGTGCGGACAGTAGGAGCAGTGCGTTGCCGCTGGTGAATTTTCGGGCGGAGGTGGCCGCACGGTGCGGGTTGAACGGGGTGATGCGGGCACCCGAGATGAATATCAGCAGCGCCACCATGATTGTGATCAGGGTTAGGGCGATGCCGGTGCCGATGATCGGGGTGGTCATGTTCGTTCTCAGCGTCCTGTGATGGTGATGTCGCATCGCCTGTTCAGCCGTTTGTGTGCCTCGGTGTCGTTGGGTGCCGCCGGGTGATCGGCACCGTTCCCGTTGGCTTTGATCCGGTTTCTCGCGATGCCTCGACTGATCAGGTAGGTCGCGACCGCCTGCGCTCGCATGGTCGAGAGGTGCTGGTCCTGTGGGTCGTCGATCAGGTCGCTGGACACGTTGCCTTCGATATCGGCTGTGGCTGCGGGGTGTTGTTTGAGGATGTTGACCAGTCCGTCGAGTTGGCTGCCGGCGGCGGGGGTGAGTTGCGCGCTGTTGGCCTCGAACAGGATGTCGCCGTCCATCCGGAAGGTGGTGTGGACCAGCGGCGTTCCGGTGCTGGTTGTGGGTGGAGTGGTGGTGCCTGTCGAGGAGATCGTGGGGATTGTCTGAGAAGTAACCGTTGTCGATGCTGACGATGACGCGGGCGCTGGTGGTGTCGGTGACGGGGTCTGGTTTTGCCACCAGGGTTGTTCTTGGACGGCGACGCCGGTCACCAGGGTGGGCAGGGCGGCCTCCGTCATGGTCGCGGCTGCCGGCCTCGCTGAACTGGCGGCCGAGGTTGTGCTCATGGGCGTCGTGCCACTGCACGCTGCAGCGGCGGCACCGGTGACTGTGATGAGGAATGCCGCGAGGGTGACCCTGATCGGTTTCATGATCGGTGTCGTTTCTGACCGGCGAGTCGCCGACCGGGTCGATGTGTGGTGAGGGAGTCGAACAGGGCCCGCGCCACCGCTCCCTGCGGGTCTGCGGGCCCGACCTGGGTGACGGTGATATCCGGATGGACAGTGAGGGCCGCAGGTGGGGTCGATCGCATGACGACGGCGTGGACTTGACCCGGGTAGGCCCCCAGGTCTGCGTAGAGGCCGAGGAGATTGCTGTCGAACAGTTCGAAGTCGGAGAAGACGATTAGCACCTTGTGGTGATCCGCGTGATCGGCGGCGATCTTTCCGGCGGCCCGCAACGATGGGGTGAGCGAGCTGATACCAGCTCCGTCCGACGGAACCGCCAGCCCTGCGGTGATGGGTTTCATCCCGGTGCGCAGCGGGGTGGGGTCGACGTCGCAGCTGGTGGGTGTGTCGAAGTGCAGGATGCTGACGGCGCATTTTCCGCAGCGGCAGCGGCGGGCCACCTGTTGGCAGGCGTAGGCGGCCTCGGTGTACCGGTTGCCGACCGGATCGTTGCCGCCGTACATGCTGCCGGAATTGTCGGAGAGGAGGGTGAGAAGAGTTGGTCGTTCAGCGCACCGGCCGGCGTTGCCGAGCACGTAGGTTTGGGCGGTGGATGCGGAGGTGCGGCCGGGGCCGCCCGCCTCCCCCAGCAGCGCAGGTGAGAGCGCTGCGGAGGGAAGCAGGCGGGGGACCGCCGAGAGCTTGGTCGACATGGTCAGCTCCCTGCCGAAGTTTTGCTGTAGCCGTTGATCCCGGAGGTCAGCTGCTTGGGGAACAGTGTGTGCGCGGCCGGACCGTGACCGGTGACCTGCGGGTTGTTCGCGTTGATCAGTGCCGGCAGTGACAGGGTGAGCTTCTCCGCGGCGATTGCGCGTTGGGCGTATTCGAACCGGATAGATCGTGCTGTCTCCTGGGCGCGGGCGTGGTCGGCGATGATCGGCGCGGCCCGCAGCTTGTCGTTGTCCTTGATGGTCTTGGCGTGCTCGGCGTTGGCCTTGTCGATCTTGTCCTGGGCCAGGTCGGCGTAGGCGAAGGTGTTGATGCAGCTGCCCAGGACGATGGCGGCGGAGATGAACCCGAACACCATGCCGGCCATCGACCCGTCGACCAGTGAGCGGAGAGCGAAGATCCCGGCAGGGATCAGGAAGAAGATCGCGGCGGCGATCTTCACCATCAGCCAGGACAGGGGTTCGCCGGAATCCGACCCGTGGAAGAACCAGGGGATTCGCTTTTCGTCCTCGGAGAGGTCGCCGGGGTCTTTCTGGTAGCGGCGGCAGAGTCGCATTTCTTTCAGGTCTTGGCCGACCTTGCCGGCGATGACGGCTGCGATGCCGGCGGAGGCCGCCTGCATCAGGGCCAGGTAGACGTAGTCGCCGAGCATGATGAACGCGCCGGCCGCGCCCCCGGCATCGCCGAGGAACAGCAGGATCCAGCTCAGCAGGTACCACCGGGACGCGTGTGGGCTGCGGGCAGAGTAGGGCTTGAGGGTCCGCTCGGTGAGTCGAGCCAGCTCGCTGGACTGGTCGACGAGTTCCTGGTGCTGATCGGCGTTGTGCATGGCCCCGGCCGCCTGGAATTCGGCGGCCTTCTCGATCTCGGAGGCCGGGCGGGCTTGCACCTCACCCTCGGCGGTGAACAGGCAGCTCTGCTCCACGGCCCGACCCTTGTAGTGGAGATCGTGCCAGGTCTGGTCGATGTCGTCCGGCTGGGCCAGCGCTGATGCCTCGTCTTTCCGCTCGAGGATGATCTCTTCGGCCTGGCCGAGCATGTCGGCCGCGGTGTCCTGCGGGGTGGTGTTCTTTCTGATGGTGGTCACGTTCAGCTCCCTTGGGTGTAGTCGGTGGTGATGGAGCAGTTGCTCGGATCGGTCGCTCGGCCGCAGACCGTTGTGTAGAAGGTCTTGAGCGCGTCGACGTAGCTGGTCGGCGGACGGTGGCCCTCGACGACCCGACCGATACCGGTGATGGCGATGTGGGCCGGTTTGAGGGACCCCACGTTGACCTTCTCGGCCAGGCTCTGTGCCACTGCGGCTGTCAGGTCCGGGGTGTTGAGAGTGATGCCTTCGTTCTGGATCCCGTCGGTGATCAGCACCAGCTGCAGCTGGTAGGTGTTGCTGCCAGCGTTGAGCTGGGTGATGTATTCGTGGGCCAGCTGGAACTGGGCCAGTACGTCGGTGCCCTGAGACTGGACGACCTGCAGCACTGTCGGGTAGTTGGCGTTGATGGTCGCGATCGCTTCGTCGACCATCGAGGGGACGCGGTTGAGTCGGGCGTTCTCGGTCTGCCCTGCTGGGTTGAGGGCCTTGTCCAGCAGCACCGCGGTATCCACGGCGCTGGTGGCGAACCCGGTGATCTTGATGTGTCCGGTGCAGACAGCCACCCGGGTCACCTTGTCGCGGAGGATCGACTGCACGGCATCGGAGAGTTTGTCGCCGCGGCTGGTGGCCGACAGGTCCAGGGCGATGTCCTCGGCGATTTTCTGGCCGGCGGGGCAGGTTGCGGCGATTTTCTGGTTGGTTTCCAGCGCCGTGGCAGGGTTGCTGCTGTTGCAGGCAGCCAGGCCCACGGACGTTGCGGTGACGAGTAGGGCGATGGCGATGGCTCGCCGTACCCTCTTGAAGGCGTGCATGAATAGTTCTCCTTGCTGAGTTTGAGGTGCGTGATTTGTGCTCAGATCCGGTACGCGTCCCGGAAGCACTGAGAACATCTTGGGTCGATCGGCGTGCAACGGCAAAAGTTCAAATTTCCTGTTTGTGCAGGTCAAGCCGCTATTTCGGGGTTCCTCCGGAATAGCTCCGGGATAGTGACGGGTATTCTCCGGGGCCGATTTCCGTCGGGCGGCCCCTGCAACTCGGACCGGTTCAGCGCGGTCGGTTCAGCACTGTGTGCACGCCGTGCTGATAGGCGGTCCTGCAGCGCAGCTTCACCGTCAGCACGGTGCCGCCGATCGCATCGACGGCCAGCAGAATGTCCGGTCCGACGAGGTTGTACCCGCCGCACGAGGAGGCCCAGATCTGTTCTGGGTCGCGATAGGTGGCTCGCACCTGGTCCATGTCCACCTCCAGCTCGTGGATCCGCTGCATGGCGTGCACTGTGAGCACCGGTCCGTCGCCCGTCGGGGCTTGCGGCCTGCGCGAGGGTGCCTTCATCACCGCTGAGAACGCTTGACGTTGTGGGTGCAAGGACGGCCTCCAATGTGGCGGATTTGGATGGTGCGCACGGCCGGCCGGGCTTGCGGCCTGCTCTTGCGCTGAATCCACAGCACCACATCGCGCTGCTTGTTTCAGCAGCTCAGGGGCTATCTCCGGTGATCTTCCGGTGTTTGTCCGGTGTTGTGTCGCGGTCTCCGCACGACGGCATAGGAGCGTTCCGGGAATCGGGTGCTCCGGTGGCCGGACGATGGCATTTGAACAATCCGGTGATACGGCACAATTGCCTTCGGCTGGGACGTCTTCGTCCAGCCCTTGTGCCGTTCCGTAGCAGGAAGGGGACCTTCGGTGGCCGAAGACGAAGTGAAAGTCGAACAATCGACCAGAGGTCGGGCGCTTACCGAGTTTGCGGAGGCACTTGATGCACTGCGCCCGGTGGTCGGAAACTGGGCCGATGTGCTCAGACGGATCAAGGGCCTCTACCAGGAGGAAAAGGCTCGAGCCCTCACCAACGGCACAGCCCCGCCAACGGACCCGCCCACGTCGACCGACACACTCAGCCGAGCAGCCAGCCCCAATCGGCTGATAGCGGCCGGAAGGCCGCCTTCGGCTCCCACTGTTGAATGGATCGCCAGGGCCACAGGGGCCGACGTCGCCCTCTTTGCGGACTGGCGAGCGCGACTCGAGCGCTACTGCACGGCCACCGATGAAGAACGTGCCAATATCAACCCGTTTCTGGAACCGCGCGCCAAACCGATTGAGACCGACGAGGCGATCGCGGGAGCTTCCAGCCGCCCGCTGGCCGGACGGTCGGGCGACTTCCCGCAGCCGGGCTCTACGGTTGTCGGGGAATCGAATCTCGCCCGAGGCGGCCGTAAGTGGCTTTTGGGAGCAGTTGGAGCAGGGGGTGTGGTCGCGGTAGCCGTCGCAGTGACCTTGGTCGTCTCGTCCGGTCACAGCAGCGACCTGTCGGCCGGTTCCGGCATGTCGACCGCGGCGAGTTCGGCCGGTGCCGTAGCAGGGGCAGCGCATGCTGTCCTGACCAGCAGGTCTCGACTCTCCTCATCGTCTGTCCTGACCGACCCCGCGTCCGGGCCGTTGATCGTCGGGAATGCGTGGGCGATGCAACGAGGCTGTGCTGGCACCACTGCGCTGGCGATGCCTACGGGCCAGGGCGGAATCGAGTCCTTTCACGGGGATGAGTCGAAAGACATTCGGGAGGTGCTGTTGGCGGCTGGGGCCGGAGCGTGGAAGGAGGGCAATCTAGAGCTCACACTGTCGGCGGCCGCAGGGCAGAGCATTTCGGTGAAATCCGTCAACCCAAAGGTCATCCGGACAGACTTGCCCGCGCCGATCTGGGTGCAGTGGCCGATTGCAGACTGCGGCGGCGGCCGTCCCCCGACTCGCACCTTTGCCCTGGCACTGGATGTTCCGACAATGGTCGACACCGGTCTGGCCAATGCCGGCGCCGCGGTCGAGGGTCACGACTACACGAGGGTCGATCGGGGAGTCGCTGACCTCGGCTCGAACTTCACGCTCTCCGGGGCCACCCAGGGATCCATGTCTTCGAGGTCGACGGGCTGAAATTTGGTTCCGCGATCTGCATCGAGGTCAACTTTCCGGAGCTGTTCGCCGAATACGAGCGGCTCGGCGTCGACTGCGTCCTACTCAGCGCCTATCCCGTGGACGCAGTCTTCGCGATCAAGGCACGGTCCCACGCCGCGATCAACAACTACTGGATCGGCCTGTCCGCCCCGGCCCAGACTGCTGAACTGTTTCCATCCGCGCTGATCGGACCGGACGGCATCACGATCGCGCAGGTGCAGCCCGGTGACGACCTGATGATTGGCGAGATGGACAAAGCCGACCCGGCTTTCCGCGTCGCACTGGACCTCGCACGCCCGTGGCGGGCCCGTGCCCGCGCCGGCCACATCTACGCCAGCCGCCGTGTGGAGGACCCGCGCAGTACCGACCGCACATCCCGTTGACCGTTCGCTGACCGCTGATCGATCGGCCGTCGGCACGGATCGGGACGCCGTGCGGCCACTGTTCGATCGGTGTGCGGGGTAGTGGTTGCCTACGGTGCTGCGCGATGCTGTCCGGGTGATTGGTCGGGAGAGCCGTTCCGCGGTTCATGCGCTCGAGCCGTTCGGCGGCTGGCTGCCGACGGCTCGGGCGGCTAGCCTCTGGCGACGCGCGGATGACTTCCAATCGCGATTGCCGGTGGTGCTTGGGGCAGCAGAGTCGGCGCCGGAGCCGAGGGACGTACAGGTCCTGGCACGTTGGACTCGTGACGGTGTGGACGGCGAGGTTGTCAGCTGGGGGCACGACTGGGGCCCTCGAACGGAAGCGTTCGTGCTTCGACCAGCGGGCCACGCGGACCCCCTGCCGGGCGTGCTGACGCTGCACTCGCACGGCGGGGTCAAATCGGTCGGCAAGGAGGTCGCCGCCGACGGCCCGCAGGGCCGGCATCCTGCCGCGATGGAGGGGCAGGTCAAGCTCTACGGTGGCCGCGCCTTCGCGAACGAGCTCGCGCGTCGGGGTTACGTGGTGCTCGCCCATGACGGATTCAGCTGGGGTTGCCGCGGCTTCACCCTCGAGGCTATGGGCTGTCCACCGTGCGCGGATGAAGAGTCCGTGGTTGAACAGGCCCGGTACTACGACCAGGCGAGCAGGGCTCAGGAGCTGGTGCTGGAGAAGCTGTGCACCGTTCTCGGGACGTCGATGGCAGGGCAGGTGCTACGCGAGGACAGGACCGCGGCGTCGTATTTGCTCAGCCGGGACGACGTCGCCGCTCAGCCGCTGGCAGCGGTCGGGTTGTCGGGCGGGGGATGCCGCGCCGCCATGTTGGCCGCCACGACTGACCTGTCGGGGTGTGTCATCGTCGGGATGATGTCCACGTACGCGGAACTGCTCGACCGACACGTAGCCGGCCACACTTGGATGTTTTTCCCGCTGGGCTTGGCTCGGATCGGTGACTGGCCTGACGTCGCGTCCGCGCGGGCTCCGTTGCCGCTGCTTGTCCAGTACTGCCGGGGCGACCATCTGTTCCCGCTCGAGGGCATGGTCGCCGCGGACGCCAAAATCCGGGAGCAGTACGCGCGCTGCGAGCGACCGCAGGCGTACCGGGCCGAGTGGTACCCAGGGCCACACCGCTTCGACCTGAGCATGCAGGACTCCGCGTTCCGATGGCTGTCCCACGTCACAGCTGCCTGGCGCAACCCGCAGGCCTAGCACCAGTCCGCCGCCGCCGCGTACCCATCTCGCGACCGCACGCCGGGCTCGTCACGAGACGAACCTCCGCCAGTGTCCCGCTCAAGGATCGGCTATCGGGACGGCCGTGAACCGCAGCGGCCGATCTCTCAGGGCTGGGTTCCTGCCGGCCGGTCAGCTGGCGACGACCCAGACCGGGCGATCGTGCCGATGCGGAGCCGAGGTTCACGAAGGGCACCACCGTCAACGGCGGGCGGGGCCAGCACCGGGGCCGACATCGGGAGTGGCTCAGTTGAAACAGGCACAATGCAGTCGTGAGCGAGGCTCTTGAATCTGTGGTCGGTGTTCGGCCGAAGAGGCGCGAGCCGATCAAGCCGGTGCTGCGCGTGATCCTCGCGGCGGCAATCTGCGCTGTCGTTGTGCTGGACATCCTCTCTTCTCACCCGTCCTACTTCGTGCTCGTCTATCTCCCGCTTGGCTTGGGATGGTCTCTTTGGGTGGCAAAGCGCCCGCCGACGGTGGTCTCACCCACCGGGATTCGCCGGCCGGGGCGATGGACCAGCTCTTTGTCATGGGACGAAGTGGACTTTGTCGACGCGCCTGTGGCCGGCGTCTATGGCACGAAGGTGACTCTGAGGAGCGGGAAGGGTGTCGTCCTTGACGATGTTCCAGCGGCCCAATCTAAGGCCGTAGCCGCACTGGGTCGAAAGCAGGTCAAAGCGGCACCACGGTCGCCCATGCCCATGCCCATGCCCGTGCCACCGTCGCGTGAGCGCACCGCGACGGACATCTACGCCGACGTCACCCGACAAGCCGAGTTGCTGGCGCGGCAAAGTCCGAGCTTGCCGAGCGATCACGGCAAATTCGCGGCTACCGCGATGACCTGCCTAGACCATCATGACGACTCGCTGACTGGTCCGGTCAAGCGGAGCACACGCACTGACAGCCCATGTTTGGTACCCGGTACCCGGTAGCCGTTCGGGTCGTGGAACCACCACGGGCCTGATCGGCGTTCGACATACTCGTTCAATGGCAGCGATCAAGGTCAGCGTGCAGGCGGAACCCCGAGACATGGACTCATGGTCTTCGTTGGCGCGTCGACTGGAGTCCAGCGGCTGCGAAGCGCTGGTCATGGGCGATCATCCACGGCAAGACCGACTCGCAGGTGCAGCCTCTCTCGACGCCGCGCTCGTCTGGCTGCGCAGCCGCCTCCTGGACTCGGTCATGAACACCGCGGTCGCGGTGCCGGACTGCACGGCGGCGGTCTTCGACGGCGCCGCCGAGAAGGTGGCCTGGCTGTGGGACGGCACCACGGAAAAGCTGGCCGCCCTGATGCAATCGTTTGCTTGTTCAGGTGGCCGTAGATGGTGGACCGAGCCACAGCCCGACTGTGGCCGTGCCGGTTTTCTTGGCGACGCCGAGCTGGTTGCTCACGCGTCTTGCCCGGCCTCGATACAGATTTCGTTCCAGTCAGTGTGAGCGACCCAAGGTTTGCGGCCCAGATGTCCGCACCAGTGCAGCATCTTCTCGGCGGTGTCGCACCGCTCGACTGCAAACCAGTAGCCCTCGTTGCCCGGATCGGGATTACAGGAATCGTGCCGTGCCGACCACAGGACTAGGCGCGGCAAACGTTCTTCGCTGTCCAGTCTTGCGCCTACGACGAATCCTTCGACGTCGCCGGTTTTCAAGCGCTTTGAGCGCTTTCGGTCGGCGTCCTCGGACGCCTGCTGTCGGCCTAAGGCTGCTACGTCGTCAACGCCGACGTATCCTTCGTGAGTGGCGATGGGCTGGCCGCACTGCTGACACAGCCACGTAATTTTGTTGCCGTCGCGGCGAAGCGCCGTCACCAGAGGGCCCCTTTCTCAGCTGCCTGTTAGTCCCGGGTCGTTGTCGCCGACACCCCGAGCGCTGTGAAACTACCGCACACCCACGATGGTCCTCGCGGGGCGTCTGGCCCGTAAACGAACGTTTACGACGCCGCTCCTGCGATCCTCACTTCGTTCATCTTTTTTGCTTGCTTCCAAAATATCTTTATGCTAGATTAGTTACAGTAGATCAAGGTAGTCTTCCTGAAAAAGTGGTAAATGATCATGGTTGCAAAAACGATGTCTGAGGTTAAGGAATGGTTCGAGGGACTGGCCAAGCGTGTAGACGCGGCGGGAGGGGTTCTGTCGGTGCAGATGGGCGAGTTGCGTGACGGGCTCGGTGCCGGACGTTTGGACAAAGGTCCAATAGCTCGCATCGAAGCCACACTGGACGGAGCCGGGTTGCGCTCCATCCCACTCGACTCAAGCGCAAACACTTATGTCTTGGTCTACAAAACGAACTCGCCGATCGCGAAGATCATCGATTCCGTGAGCAGCTATCAGGAGGACGCCGACAAGGCGCTGGTGGCCGCGGTCAGGGCGTACTCAGGCGAGAGTGACCCGCGTGACGAGGAACTCGTCCAGCTACGCGAGGTCATCACTCAGGTAAGGGCCATCGTCTCGGAGGTATAGAGGAGGAGGGGTGACTTTGCCGTGTACCGCGCCTGAGATTCGTTTATTAATGATAGCCTCGTTCTATGCGAGGACGACCAAAAGCGTTGCTGGAATTGACATCTGACGAGAGCGAGCAGCTCGAAAGGTGGGTGCGGCGCACTACGTCCGCGCAAGCTCTGGCGGTGCGGTCTCGGATCGTGTTGGCCTGCGCGACTGGTTTGACCAACAAGGAAGTCGCTGCGCAACTGGGGATTTCGATGCCGACGGTTGGTAAGTGGCGGCCCCGGTTCGTCGATTCCCGGTTGGATGGATTGGTCGACGAGCCGCGATCGGGTCGCAAACCCACGATCACCGCCAAACAGGTCGAGGATGTGGTGGTGGCGACTTTGGATTCCACGCCGGAGCACGCCACGCACTGGTCGCGGAAGAAGATGGCCGAACGCAGCGGACTGTCCAATCCACGATCGGCCGGATATGGAAAGGGTTCAGCCTCAAACCGCACCTGACCGACGGGTTCAAACTGTCCAACGACCCGATGTTCGTGGACAAGGTCTACGACATCGTCGGGCTCTGCCTCGACCCCCCCGAGGCTGTCGGCAGGTAGGAACAGATCATCATCAGGTGGGAGGCTCCAGGCCATCCGCCCGGTGGGCGCGACGACAATCGACATTCAGCTCGTGGGAGGTTCAGGCTCAGCATCTCTGTTCATCCACTTCAGAAGGACCTTCTCGCCTTTCGACAGCCGCAGGCTGTCGGTGGATCCAGGATTGACGCCGGGTAGTTCGGGCTTGGAGGCTTGGAGGCCGGCTAGAAAACCACTGACGCGGAGTAGGTCGTCGGAGTCGAGCTCTCGGAGCCCATCGACCACGGCGGCCAGCATCGTGATGCGGTCTCCGGATTCGAAATGTCCGTCACGTGCGCTGCGGAGTTGAGTTTCGAGCAGGCCCTCGAGCCGGCCCTCGATCACACTCTCCTGCATGTGGTGATCAAGTTCGCCCCAGTCGTTGACATCGAAGCCGGCGGGGGGCAGTCGGACTTCGATCCAGTGTTTGAGGTCTTCGGGGAGGTGTGCCATCTGAGCGGTGCGGTTCAGGTCCACCAGTTGCTCTGCGTCAAGTCCTAGAGCATCTCCGAGCTTGGCGAGGATGTCCTCGCTGGCGCGGCGTCTTCCGGCCTCTAGATGCGACAACATGGCAGCGGACACGCCGATGCGGTCGGCCAGGGCCTGCTGAGTGAGTCCAGTCGCCTCTCGCAGTCGCCTGAGCTCACCGCCGAAGCGCTTCCGAGCGGCATCAGGTGGCCTGGTAGCTACTACTACCGCCGGTTCGTGAGGGGGTCCTTGCTGGTCCATCACTCGACCCTACCGCTTTGGTTATGCGGATACCTCTTGACCATCCCATTCCAGTCATGCTCTACTTTATCGGTGCGGTCCATCGGGACCGTTCCTACCGAAAGAGTTGAGACACGTGAGCATCGACCAGAACACCGACGCTGTGAGCCAGAACCTCAGCAATCGCCGCACGGGCGGACTGTACGACCTGCCCGTCGTCGGCACCGCTGTTGGCGCCGTACGGGACTTCTACGACGGGATGGCCCCGACCGAGGCGGACAACTTCGGGATGACGGTGGCGAAGGAAGTTTTCCGTCACGGTTCGGTCATCGTCGTCGCCGCCGGCGCCGCAGTAGTCATGCTGTGAGTACGACGAGGCGATTTGGGCGTAGCTCGTGTCCCATCAGCCACAAAAGGCGATTTCGCGACAGGCGGGAGGCGATCCGAGCACTCCACGCTGCATCAAACGCACGGCTGACCTGCCAGTGGGAAGGCTCCAGCTGCCGCCGATCAGCGCCGGATGTATCAATGCCCAGACTGTCGCGGTTGGCATCTGACCAGCTCGCCGGGAGCCAGGGCGGAACCGATCGCACTGGCTGGTTGACGTGTCATGCAGGCTTCGGAGCTACTGCCCTGCCATTCGGCAGTACCCAGCTAATGCGCCGCTCCGTCGTCGCGAACCTCGAAAGTGTCTAGAGCTTTTGGCCGAAGTGTGCGTTGAGCCGTCCGCGGTAGGACTTCGGATCGTCGATGTGCTGGATTTGGCGGATGACCCGTTCAGACAGCTCGCCGTGGCCGAGGATCTGTTCCCACGGCACGGCAACCCACGCCGCACCGGTCAGGTCGTGGCCGAGGTCCGCGGCCAGCTTCCGTTGCGCCTTCCATTGACCGCAGATCAGGGCGAAGCCGGCGTCCTCGAGTCGAGGACGGAGAGCTCGCACCCGCCGAAGTGGGTCGAACTTGTTGGCTCCGACGGTGAGCACGACTGCCCTCGGAACGACAACTGATGGCAAGTACCTGAACAGACATAGCAAGCGGTTTTCCTGGCTTTCGCTCCCGAAGACTTCGGCCAGCTGGCCTGTGTTCAGGAGCTTGAGCGGGTTGGGTCGTAATGGATGCCAGTCGTACAGCGGGACGGCGAACTCGTGCAGCGCATTGGATGCGACACCTCTTTTCCCGTCGTTGTTCGCACCGTCTCTGAGCCAGGCTCGATGAGTTCGCATCAGCGAGGACCGTTGACGTCCCGCCGCAGTGTTTATTTGGATCAGAAGGGTGACGCCGCACTGTCCTTCCTTGGGAATCGCCCAGTTGTCTCTGACCGTGCCTTTGATCTCCACCCCGACGTCTTCTATGCGGGTGTCGGGGTGGCGCATCTTCATGAGGTGCAAGTTGTCGATGACGTGGAACTGCAGTTTTGTGCCCAGGCTTCGACGTTCGTCGCTGTCGACCTTGTCGTCGTCGAAGTCGAACCGGTGGGTGCGCCACCCGTCCAGGATGTAGAAGATCGCATCCTCCACGGCGTCGCCGATCAGTTCCGGCAGATCGTCGTGCTTTTGCAACCATGACTGGACCCGGATCAGTTCCTCATCGCGGGCAGGGGCGATCAACGGGTGCTCCTGGCCTCGGTCGTTTCGGCATATGGATCCCTCGACCGGCACGGGGTGCCCAGGGCGTTGCGGCTGCCGGTTCATGATTCGCTCCCGGTCGGTGGCCGGTTCTGGTCCAAGCCCACCGTGGCGACGCACGGAGGAGTGCGAGGGTGCTCTTCGGCGAAGAATCGTGCTCCGGTGCTCATTCTGCGCGTCCGGGAAGTTCGCCGCGCCATTGGTAGGGGCGTAGGGCGGCATTAGACGATATGGGGGTCGTGGCTGGGGCCTCGCTCACATGTAATCGTGGGTTGCAGGCGAGGGTGGTCCTGGCCGGTAGAGCCACAGATGTGGGAGGCCCCAGTGAGAGGTCAGCGTACGAGTGTCGGGCTGGATGTGCACGCGCGGTCGGTGGTGGCGTGCGGGTTGGACGGTGAGACCGGGGAGTTGTTCGAGCGGCGGTTGACGCCGGAGCATGGTGGTGTGTTGTCGTGGGTGCGGTCGTTGCCGGGCCCGGTGTCGGTGACGTATGAGGCCGGTCCGACAGGTTTCGGGTTGGCCCGGTTCTTGGTCGTTGCCGGTGTTGACTGTCAGGTCGCGGCGCCGTCGAAGTTGCAGCGGCCCAGCGGGGATCGGGTGAAGACCGACGCTCGTGATGCTCGGCATTTGGCTCGGTTGTTGCATCTGGGTGAGATCGTCGCGGTCG
>JAABUR0100002394.1_pt1 | contig 28826 bp, 25 predicted proteins | sample 5560091 | NCBI WGS metagenome assembly JAABUR01 (sample SAMN10711879, study PRJNA513375) | rock metagenome | isolation source: Antarctica rocks | place: Antarctica: Victoria Land, University Valley sud
GCTCCGCCAGCATCGGCGAGATGCTCCAGCAAGCTGAACGCCCGGGCGACGGACTGCACGCGGTCGGAACTCACGGCTGCAATTATCCATCATGCGGATAGGACTTTCCAAGCACCGGAATGGCTCCACCCGTGGCGCACGGGGTCCCGACCGCCGGTCCAGCAGGCACGACGGTTTGACGAGCTGACAGCACGACGCTACGATTTCCGTTGGTCAGAATCAAAATTCCACGATACGAAATGAGAATCGGGGAACCCATGACTCACACTCTGCGCTACCTGGCCAACTGCTCTCTGCTGTTCACCGAGGCGGATCTGCTGCGCCGTCCGCACGCGGCCAAGGACGCCGGCTTCGACGCGATCGAGTTCTGGTGGCCTTGGCCGGACCGGCCGGTGCCCTCCGACGCCGAGGTCGACGGCTTCGTCTCCGCGGTGCGCGACAGCGGCGTGCGGTTGGTCGGCCTCAACTTCTTCGCCGGTCAGTTGACCGGCGACGACGCCGGGGTGTTGTCGATTCCGGAGCGGTCCTCGGAGTTCACCGACAACCTCGATGTCGCGGTAGGCATCGGCGATCAACTCGGGGTCAGCGCCTTCAACGCCCTCTATGGGTGCCGAGTGCCTGAAGCCAGCCCAGGCCAGCAGGACGAACTCGCGATCGAGAATCTGGTGGCCGCCGCGGAGGCAGCGGCCCGCATCGGAGCGACGGTGCTGCTGGAGCCGGTCAGTGGTCCCAAGCCGTACCCGCTGCGCACGGCCGCCGACGTGATCGGAGTACTCGACCGGGTGCAGGAGCGTGGCGGGGACAACGTCGCGTTCCTGTGCGATCTGTTTCATCTGGCCAGCAACGGCGACGACATCGACGCGGCCATCTCCGCCTACGCCGACCGGGTGGCACATGTGCAGATCGCTGATTGCCCCGGCCGCGGCGAGCCGGGGACCGGAGAACTCGCAATCGATCGCCACCTCGCCGACCTGCAGGCCGCCGGCTTCGACGGCTGGGTGGGTCTGGAGTACAAGCCGACCACCAATACGACCGAGAGCCTGGCCTGGCTGCCGCGTGAGCGGCGGGCTGCCGCCGGGCCCGCGGGAGAGGACTGACATGACCGCGATTGCATTCATCGGTCTGGGCATCATGGGCCGGCACATGGCCCGGAACCTGGTCGAGGCCGGCCACGACGTTACCGGCTACAACCGGCATCCCGAGCCGATCCAGGAGCTGGTCGAGGCCGGCGGTAAAGGTGCCGAGAGTACGGCCGAAGCGGTCAAGGACGCCGACGTGATCATCACCATGGTTCCCGACTCCCCCGACGTCGAGGACGTCGTACTCGGCGAGGACGGGGCTTATTCGCATGCCAAGTCCGGTGCGCTGCACATAGACATGAGCTCGATCCGGCCCGATGTCGCAATCAGCGTCGCCGAGGCGGCCCGGGAGGCCGGTCTGCGGGCTCTGGATGCACCGGTGAGTGGCGGCGAGCCCGGGGCCAAGGAGGGCTCCCTCTCGATCATGGTCGGGGGCGAGAAGTCCGACTTCGACGAGGCCAAGGCAATCCTCGACGCGCTGGGCAAGACAGTGGTCCATGTGGGGGGCACCGGCTCGGGTCAGACGGTCAAAGCGGCCAACCAGCTGATCGTCGCGGGGACCATCGAACTCGTCGCCGAGGCCATCGTGTTCCTCGAGGCCCACGAGGTGGACACCGAGGCGGCGCTCGAGGTCTTGGCCGGAGGCCTGGCCGGAAACCAGATCCTGGACCGCAAGGGCGCCTCGATGCTGGCCCGGAAGTTCGAGCCTGGATTCCGCATCGATCTGCACCACAAGGACATGGGAATCGTCGCCTCCGCTGCCCGTGACAAGGGCGTCGTCATCCCGCTGGGCGCGGTCGTCGCCCAGCTCATCGCATCGCTGCGTGCCCAGGGCCACGGGGATCTCGATCACTCCGCCCTGCTCAAGGCCGTCGAACAGCTCTCCGGCCGTTAGGTCGGACCTACTCTGCAAGGTGCTTGCGGCAATCCCGAAGGAGACGCGACATGCCCCTCATGACCGCGGCTGACGCAGCCGTCAAGATCCTCGAACTCGAAGGTGCGACCCAGGCTTTCGGCTTGCCAGGTGCTGCGATCAACCCGTTCTACGACGCGATGCGGCGAAGCGGCGCGATTTCCCACATCCTGGCCCGGCATGTCGAGGGGGCCTCGCACATGGCCGAGGGTTACACCCGGACCAAGGCAGGGAACATCGGTGTCTGCATCGGTACGTCGGGGCCGGCCGGTACCGACATGATCACCGGGCTCTACTCCGCCGCCGCCGACTCGATCCCGATCCTGTGCATCACCGGGCAGGCACCGGTCGCGCGACTGCACAAGGAGGATTTCCAAGCCCTCGACATTGCCTCGATCGCCGCCCCGGTGACCAAGTGGGCAATGACGATCCTCGAACCCGGTCAGATCCCGGGCGCATTCCAACAGGCCTTTCACCTGATGCGCTCCGGGCGGCCGGGCCCGGTGCTGCTCGACCTTCCCATGGACGTGCAGCTGGCCGAGATCGACTTCGACCCCGACACCTACCAACCCCTGCCGGTCTACCGGCCGGGCGCGACCCGGGCCCAGATCGACAAGGCGCTGGACATGCTCGTTCAGGCGGAGCGGCCGCTGATCATCGCCGGCGGCGGAATCATCAACGCCGACGCCGCAGATCTGCTGGTCGAGTTTGCCGAGATCCTGCAGATCCCGGTCATTCCGACCCTGATGGGCTGGGGCGTCATCCCGGACGATCACCCGCTGATGGCCGGCATGGTCGGTTTGCAGACCTCGCACCGCTACGGCAACGCCACGATGCTGGCGTCGGACTTCGTACTCGGGATCGGCAACCGTTGGGCCAACCGGCATACCGGTGAACTGGACACCTACTGCCAGGGCCGTACGTTCGTGCACGTCGACATCGAGCCGACCCAGATCGGGCGGATCTTCGCACCCGATTACGGCATCGTCTCCGACGCGAAGGCCGCGCTGGAGCACTTCGTCGAGGCCGCCAAGGAGCGCACTGCGCGCAAGGAGCTGCCCGATTTCGGTGTCTGGGTCAAGGATTGCCAGCAACGCAGACACACCCTGCAGCGACGGACCCACTTCGACGACGTGCCGATCAAGCCACAGCGCGTCTACGAGGAGATGAACCGCGTCTTCGACAAGGACACCCGCTACGTCTCGTCGATCGGCCTGTCCCAGATCGCCGGCGCCCAGTTCCTGCACGTCTTCCGGCCGCGGCACTGGATCAACTGCGGCCAGGCCGGTCCGTTGGGTTGGACCCTCCCGGCGGCGCTCGGAGTCTGTACGGCCGATCCCGACGCGACCGTCGTGGCGCTGTCCGGTGACTACGACTTCCAGTTCATGATCGAAGAGTTGGCTGTCGGTGCGCAGTTCCGGATCCCCTACATCCACGTCGTGGTCAACAACGCATACCTGGGCTTGATCCGGCAGGCACAACGTGGCTTCGACATGGACTTCCACGTGCAGTTGTCCTTCGAGAACATCAACACCGCCGAGATCGGTGCCTATGGTGTGGACCATGTCAAGGTGGCCGAAGGCATGGGCTGCAAGGCCATTCGGGTCTTCGAACCCGATGGGATCGCGCCGGCCTTGGAGGATGCGAAGAAGCTGGCCGCCGAGCACCGGGTGCCGGTTGTCGTCGAGGTGATCCTCGAGCGAATCACGAACGTCTCCATGGGCACCGAGTTGGACAACGTGACCGAGTTCGAGGACCTGGCGAGCACCGGCGCGGACGCACCGACCGCGATCTCCATGCTGGACTGAGCACTTCACGATGCGGGTAGTGCTGGCCCCGGACAAGTTCAAGGGCTGCCTGACTGCCACCGAGGTCGCCCGGGCGTTGGCCGCGGGAATCGGCCGGGTGCAGCCGGCGGCGGAGATCACGCTGTTGCCGGTCGCCGATGGCGGTGACGGGACGGTGGAAGCGGCGCTGTCGGTGGGTTTCGAGCCGGTGCAGGTCGATGCGCTCGGCCCCACCGGGGAACCGGTCCAAGCCACGTACGGCCTGCGGGACGGTCGCGCGGTGATCGAACTGGCCGACGTCGTCGGACTGTCCCGCCTGCCGGACGGGAAGCCCGAGCCGCTGACGTCCTCGACGTACGGACTCGGTGTGGTGATCGCAGATGCGCTCGACCGGGGGGTCGAGGAAGTGGTTCTCGGCGTCGGCGGCAGTGCCTCGACCGACGGCGGCGCGGGGATGATGCAGGCCCTGGGCCTCGGGCTTCTCGACGACACTGGCGAACCCGTCGCCCGCGGTGGGGCGGCGCTGCGCGACGCGCGCTCCCTGGATGTCACCGGCCTGCACGAAAGGATCGGGCAGATCGACGTACTGATTGCCAGCGACGTCGACAACCCGCTGCTCGGACCTGCCGGCGCGGCCGCGGTCTTCGGGCCGCAGAAGGGTGCGTCCAACTCCGACGTCGAGACCCTCGAGCAGGGCCTGCGCCAGTGGTCACGACTGGTCGAGGAGGTGAGCGGGCGTGACCTGGCAGGCACCCCAGGTGCGGGTGCGGCCGGCGGGACACCGTTCGCTGCGTTGGCGTTCCTGGGCGCGACGATCAAGCCAGGGATCGAGTTGATCCTCGACCTGATCGGGTTCGCCGACGCCGTACGGGGTGCCGATCTCGTTGTCACGGGCGAAGGATCGCTCGACGAGCAGTCGCTGCTGGGCAAGGCCCCGATCGGGGTGTCGAATGCGGTGCGAGCCACCGGCATCCCCGTGGTGGCTGTCGCCGGACGCTGTGTCCTTTCCGAGGATCAACTGCACGAGGCGGGGATCCGAGCCGGGTATCCGCTCTCGGACCTCGAGCCCGATGCCGCCCGCTCGATCGCCAACGCCGAGGCCCTGCTGCGCGAGACCGGCGAACGGATCGCGCAACAGTGGCTGACGTGAGCCGCTTGCTGCCGTCCTGACCGGAGTACGCGTGGGCAAGTATCAGCCGGTGTTGCGTAGGCCGGCGGCGATGCCGTTGACCGTGAGCTGGATGGCCCGGGCGAGCAACGGGTCCTTTTCGCAGGGCTAATACTAATTGTTGACGTTGGCGGTTGTTGGGGGTTTCCGGTCGTCTTGCGGGCTGAAGGCGGACACTCCACAGTGGACAGTTGGGACACCCAGGGGGCCATCAAAGGCGCGGACTGTCCGGAGGCACGTTCGGCACTCACCACCGCACCGTCACGCTCCGAGCCATCGGCCTGGTTGCACGCCAACGGCCCGGGCTCTAGTCGTCCTACGCTCCGAGCATGACCAAGTTTCAGATCGTCCTCTCCGACGGCAGCACCGACGACTGGGACGGCGGGGCGCGCTACACGGTCACCGACGGGGGCGTCCTGATCGTCCGATCCGGCGAGACCAAGGTCACCTACGGACCCGGCTTTTGGCAGCGCATCGTGGAGGCCGCAGACCCCGAGTCCACGGCCCACGGGTTTTGAACGGAACTCCCAGAAAGCGACTGCGCCAGGCAAGACGCCGGAAAGCCGCCGGACGGAGCGGTGGTTTTCAAGGCCGCACTAGGCCTTCGGCACACGCCCGTACGACGGACGCCAGTTGCTCGGTCGTTTCTGGGAGTACGACCAGGGCGGGGGTCACCCGGTAGTTGGCCAGCCCGTCGCACTCGTACGTACGCAACCGAGTCCGGTCGGTGATGACGTTGTTCGGCGGCAGCAGCTCGCGGGCGACACGGGTAACCGCGGCCATGCCCTCGGGATTGGCGCCCCGCTCCCCGGTAGCGGCCGTTTCCTTGGGTGCGACGTTGCCCGGAATCGGACCAGCCGTGGTCTCGGTCCCGTGTGCGCTGGTCATGGGGTCGTTCCCCTCGGCACCTGGTCCCGGCTCCACGTGGTTCCCTTCCCGTGCCCGGCCCGCGAACAGACTCACGGCATCCGCTCGTAGGCAGGCAGGGTGAGGAAGTCGGCGTACTCCTCGGCAAGGGCCATCTCGGCGAAGGTCGCTCGGGCCTCGTCCCAGCGCCCGTTGGCATACGCGTCGCCCTTGGCCTCGGCGATCTTGGCCATCTCCTCGTCCACGATCTGCTCGACGAGTTCCCGGGTCACGGTCTGCCCGTTCGACAGCGTGAAGCCGCCCTGGATCCACTGCCACACCTGGGAGCGCGAGATCTCGGCGGTGGCCGCGTCCTCCATCAGGTTGTTGATGCCCACCGCACCTTGGCCGCGCAGCCACGACTCGACGTACTGGATCCCGACGCTGACGTTGCTGCGCAACCCGGCTTCGGTGACCTCGCCCGGCGTCGACTTCACATCGAGCAACTGCGCGGCGGTGACGTGGACGTCTTCGCGCAATTTGTCGAGCTGGTTCGGCTTGTCGCCCAGCGTGGCGTCGAAGACCTCGCGGCAGGTCTCGACCATTCCCGGGTGCGCGACCCAGGAGCCGTCGAACCCGTCGTTGGCCTCGCGGGTCTTGTCGTCTTTGACTTTGGCGAAGGCGACCTCGTTCACCTCCGGGTCCTTGCTCGGGATGAAGGCCGCCATGCCGCCGATCGCGTGCGCGCCGCGCTTGTGACAGGTCCGGACGAGCAGTTCGGTGTACGCGCGCATGAACGGCACCGTCATGGTCACCGAGTTGCGGTCGGGCAGGCCGAACTCCTCGCCCCTGGTGCGGAAGGACTTGATCACGCTGAACATGTAGTCCCAGCGCCCTGCATTGAGGCCGGATGAGTGGTCACGCAGCTCGTAGAGGATCTCCTCCATCTCGAAGGCCGCCGGGAAGGTCTCGATCAGGACAGTTGCCCGGATCGTGCCCTGCGGGATTCCGAGGCGGTCCTGGGCGAGGGTGAACGCCTCGTTCCACAGCCGCGCCTCGAGGTGGCTCTCCATCTTCGGCAGGTAGAAGTACGGGCCCAGCCCGCGGTCGATCTGCTTCTGCCCGCTACTGGCCAGGTAGAGAGCGAAGTCGACCAAGCTGCCGGAGGCCTGATCGCCGTCGACCAGCACGTGCTTTTCCGGAAGGTGCCAGCCGCGCGGCCGTACGACGATCGTCGCGAGTTCCTCGTCGGGCTTTAGCGCATAGCTCTTGCCCTCGGGGCTGGTGAAGTCGATCTGGCGCTCGATCGCCTTGAGCAGGTTGAGTGGGCCGCCGATCACGTTCTCCCACAGCGGGGAGTTCGCGTCCTCCTGGTCGGCCAGCCACACCTTCGCGCCGGAGTTCAGGGCGTTGATGGTCATCTTGCGGTCGGTCGGGCCGGTGATCTCGACCCTTCTGTCGACCAGGCCGGGCGCCGGATCGGCGACCCGCCAGGAGTCGTCGTCGCGGATGCCCTTGGTCCCGGGCAGGAAATCGAGGGTCCCACCGTCGGCGAGGGCTTGGACCCGCTCCTTGCGCGCGGCGAGCAGCTCGAGCCGTCGCGGGTTGAGTTCGCGATGCAACAGGGCGATGAGGTCGAGCGCCTCGGGTGTGAGCACCCGCTCGGATCCGGAGACCTCGGGTCCTCTGATCTCGACGGCGTTCTCGGTGTCCCTCGTGGTCATGACTCTCCCTTGGGTCGCGGCCGCCTCTGCGAAGTATCGGGGTCACTGGTGTCGCGTTCAAGCGGACGGGGCGTTGGGTCGGGTCGAACGGGGCCATGTCATCGCCAAGCGGGCCTGCAGCCCCACCGGTTTTGATGTTGATCTTGACCTTATGGTGGCGACACGCCGGCAAAACGCCCTGAAAACCGCAATAAAGTCAAGATCAACTGTGGGGTTGCCGCGCAACCATCGGGCCCGCGCGTGTTTGCATTGGCCTGTGAACTCGACGGTGACCGGCAGCCAGGATCCCGCCCCACTCAGGGATAGCAGCCGCGAGGACGTCCGCCTCGCCCTGACCTGGCTGGCCTGGGTGCTCGGGCTCGCTCTGCTCTGGTACGTCGTCGGCTTCGCATCCCTGCTCGTCCGGCAAGACCTGCCCGGCGCTCCTTCGGGCGGGACCCTCGCCCTTCCGCTGTACCCATCGGGGTACGGCCGCCTCGTCGTCGGAGCGCTGGTGGCCAGCACCGTGATCGGTCTGATCGGTCGCCGAGCCAGCCGGATCGTGCCGGCTGGGGTGCTCGCTGCGGTCATGGCCTGGGTTGCGACCTTCGCCGGGCTCAACTCCGGCCCGCAGGCAAGGCTGTACGGCAATGAGCGTCTGGTCCTTGCCGGCACAGTGTTGTTCGCCCTCGCCGCCGGGCTCGGTCTGGGCCTGGGCGTGTGGGGAGCCCGGGCCACCTGGCGTCAGCTCGTCGCGCTGTCGATTCTGGTGACGGTCGCGTCAGCCTACGTTCTTGGCGTCATCCTGGATCTACAGGGTGCCTTCACTGCCACGCCGTCGATCGGCAGCGCGGCCGCGGAGATCGGGCGCTGGCTGGCAGTGGCTGCGCTCTTCGGGCTGTCGGTGGCCGTCGCCGCGATGGGCCGGGTGGCCTGGTTGCTGCTCACGGCGGTCAGCGCGGTCGTGTTGCCGCTCTACGTCATCGTCGTGACCTACCTGAGCCAGCTGATCCGGCCGGGCATCGCCGGAAACGTAGGCGAACGGATCCTGGCACCGATCGGTGATCTCGTACCGGCCGTCCTCCAAACCTCCTCGACCTGGTGGCCGCCACTCGCCGTACTCGCCGGGGGGGTGGCCGGCCTCCTCGTACGGCAGGCGCGCCGCACACAGCGGGACGACATGCCAGTATTAGAGCCAGCCAACCCCGTGACCACCGGCGATCCCGGTGGGCGGACGCCGCGCCGAGGAGACGACGATGTCTGAGGTAGCAGAACCCGTGGATCAAGGGTTCGAGCCCAACCCGTTCGGTCCGCATCATGACCCGATCGGGTCCGATCCGATCGGCACCGACGAGAACCCGATCGAGCAACCCGAGCTGATCCAGCTGCTCACCCCCGAGGGGGAGCGGGTGGAACATCCCGACTACTCGATCGACCTCAGCGCCGAAGAACTGCAGGCGCTCTACCGAGACCTCGCGCTCGTACGCCGGATCGACGTCGAGGCCACCGCCCTGCAGCGCCAGGGCGAGCTCGGCATCTGGGCCAGCCTGCTCGGCCAGGAGGCCGCCCAGATCGGCGCCGGCCGCGCCCTGCAGCCCGACGACATGGCCTTCCCCACCTACCGAGAGCACGGCGTCGCCTGGTGCCGCGGGATCGATCCGCTGTCCATCATCGGGCTGTTCCGCGGTTGCGACAGCGGGGCGTGGGATCCGGTCGAGACGAAATTCAACCTCTACACGATCGTCATCGGCGCCCAGACTCTGCACGCCGTCGGTTACGCGATGGGCATGCAGCGCGACGGTGGACAGGGCGCCTGCCTAGCCTTCTTCGGCGACGGCGCCACCAGCCAGGGGGATGTCAACGAGGCGTTCGTCTTCGCCGCGGTGTTCGACGCGCCGGTCGTCTTCTTCTGCCAGAACAACCAGTACGCCATCAGCGAGCCTATCGAGAAACAGACCCGAATCCCGTTGTACCGCAGGTCAAGCGGGTTCGGCTTCCCCGGCATCAGAGTGGACGGCAACGACGTCCTGGCCGTACTCGCGGTGACCAAGCGGGCGCTGGAAGCCGCGCGCAGCGGTCAGGGCCCGACCTTCATCGAGGCCTACACCTACCGGATGGGCGCGCACACGACCTCAGACGACCCGAGCCGCTACCGGCTGGCCAGTGAGATGGAGGCGTGGAAGCTCAAAGACCCGATCGAGCGGCTCAAGGCCTACCTCGTACGGTCCGGCCAGGCCGATGCGACGTTCTTCGAGGCGATCGAGGCCGAAGCCGACGAACTCGCTGCCCGGGTCCGCCAGGGCACCCTGGAGATGCCAGACCCCGACCCGGTCTCGATGTTCGACAACACCTTCGCCGAGATCACCCCGGAGCTGGCAGAGCAGCGCGACGCGTTCATCGCGTATCAAGCCGGCTTCTCGGAAGAGGCGAGCCACGCATGAGCCGCGACGAGGCAGTGGCCGCCGGCCAGGCACGCGTGAGCCACGACGACGCACGCTTTGCAGCGGAGGAGTCATGAGCATGGTGACGCTTGGTAAGGCGCTGAACATGGGGCTGCGCAAGGCCATGGAGAACGACCCCAAGGTCCTGCTGATGGGCGAGGATATCGGAAAGCTCGGTGGAGTCTTTCGGGTGACCGACGGTCTGCAGAAGGACTTCGGCGAGGACCGGGTGATCGACACCCCGCTGGCCGAATCCGGAATCCTGGGTACCGCGGTGGGTCTGGCGATGCGCGGCTTCCGTCCGGTCGTCGAAATCCAGTTCGACGGGTTCGTCTACCCGGCGTACGACCAGATCGTCTGCCAGGTCGCCAAGCTGCACGCCCGCTCCCGGGGGCGGCTGCCGATGTCGATCGTGATCCGGATCCCGTTCGGCGGAGGGATCGGCGCGGTCGAGCACCACAGCGAATCCCCGGAGGCCTACTTCGCGCACACCGCCGGGCTCAAGGTCGTCGCCTGCTCCAACCCGGTCGATGCCTACTGGATGATCCAGCAGGCCATCGCAGCGCCGGACCCGATCGTGTTCTTCGAGCCGAAGCGGCGCTACTGGGAGAAGGCCGAACTCGACACCGAGGCCACCCCCGAATCGCTGTTCGCCTCCCGCCGGGTCCGCGAGGGCAGCGACGTGACGGTGCTGGCGTACGGACCGATGGTCAAGACCGCGCTGCAAGCGGCGTCAGCGGCCGAGGAGGAGCAGATCAGCGTCGAGGTGATCGACCTGCGCTCGGTGTCCCCGTTGGACATGGGCCCCGTGCTCGACTCGGTACGCCGTACCGGCCGATGCGTGGTCGTCCACGAGGCGCCGGCCAACCTGGGTCTGGGTGCGGAACTGTCGGCCCGGATCACCGAAGCCTGCTTCTACGACCTCGAGGCTCCGGTCCTGCGGGTAGGTGGCTACGACACCCCGTACCCGCCCAGCAAGCTCGAGGAGGACTATCTGCCGGATCTCGACCGGGTCCTGGAAGCAGTGGATCGCTCCCTGGCCTACTGACCCAACCCCAACCCCCTGGCGGTTTACGTCAAAACCGCCAAGCTGGCCGGCACGCCGCCCTAACCTCCTGGCGGTTTACGTCAAAACCGCCAACTAAGCGTCGAGGCCGTCGAGGGTGGCGGCGGTGACCAGGCCGTAGGCCAGGTGCGGTACGACGTCGGCGGCCCAATCCTGCGCGGACCAGGTGCGCGGATCGCTGATCCCCAGCGCTGCCATCGGCCCGTTGGCTCCGACGAGGGCAACCAACGTGGCCGCCGCGGCGCCCAGGGCCAGGGGTGGACGCCAGCCCAGCGCTCGGATCAGCCCGAGCAGTGCGCCGACGCCGACACCGGTCACAATCCCGCTCAGCGGACCCAGGCCGGCTACCCGGTTGTCCCGTTCCTCGCCCTCGCCCGGGATGTTGAGGTGGCTGACCTCGGCCAGTTTCTCGACCGTGTCCTCGGGCGTGCTGCTCGTCGGACGGGCTCGGACGGTCATGTCCAGATAGGTGGTCGCATTGAGCGCCGTCGTGCCTGCAGCACCGGCGGCGGCTCCTTTGAGGATCGTGAGCAGCATCATGCCAGGATAGTTACTCCATCTGGACGGTCCCGCCCGGCGATCCCGGCGGCACACCAGTGTCAGCCCAGGCCGGAACAGATCAGATCGATCGGCGGCTTTGCAGAAGGGATTTCGATGACGCTCAAGCAGTTCAGGCTCCCCGACGTCGGTGAGGGGCTGACCGAGGGCGAAATCCTGCAGTGGCTGGTCGCTGTGGGCGACACCGTCGTGGTCAACCAGCCGATCGTCGAAGTCGAGACCGCCAAGGCAGCGGTCGAACTGCCGTGTCCGTACGCCGGTCTGGTGACCGAACTGCTGTACGAGCCCGGATCCACTGTGGACGTCGGTGCGCCCATCATCACGATCGAGACCGAACCGGGCAACGCGGAGTCACCCGCTGCTGGGCCGGGCACCGCGACTGCCCCGCCCAAGAAGCGTGACACGCTCGATTCGGCTCCTGGCGATGCCGCCCCGGGTGGGTTGCCGCCTTCTGCAGAAACCCTTGCCGAGGTGCATGTCGCGGGTGAGGACGAGGCCGTCGAACCGGGTCTGATCGGCGGCCCCGCTCCCGGAGGCCGCACCGCCGTTCTGGTCGGGTACGGCCCCAGGACGACCGTGGCCAAGCGACGCCCGCGCCGTGACGCAGCCGCCGTAGCCGAGGCGGCGACGGATTCCGCCGCGGACTCCGCGCCGGACACGGAGTCGACCCGGGTCAAGGCCAAGCCACCGGTTCGGAAGTACGCCAAGGGATTGGGCATCGACCTCCGTACCGTCACCGGCTCCGGACCGGAGGGTTTGGTGACCCGAGCAGACGTCGATGCTCACTCCAACGGCGGCGACGGGTCGGTCGACCTGCGACACGTTGCGGCGGAGCGTCCGGGGCAGCCGGCGACCCAGTCGTCGTCATCCGGATCGTCCTCGTACGGCAGCGCCCCGACCGTGACCCCGCGTCCGGACTTCGATCCAGCCACCCGCGAGCAGCGGATCCCGATCAAGGGAGTCCGCAAGCACACCGCTGCCGCGATGGTGAGCAGCGCCTTCACCGCACCGCACGTGACCGAGTGGGTGACCGTCGATGTCTCCCGGATGATGGCGTTGCGTGGCCGGCTGGCCGCGCGTCCGGAGTTCCGCGAGCTCAAGACCTCGCCCCTGCTGTTCGTGGCCCGAGCGCTGCTCCTGGCCGTGCGACGGCACCCGATGATCAACTCCTCGTGGGATGAGGCGGCACAGGAGATCGTGGTCAAGGAGTACGTGAACCTCGGCATCGCCGCGGCCACCCCTCGTGGCCTGATCGTGCCCAACATCAAGGATGCCGGCGCGCTCTCGATGGCCGAGTTGGCCACGGCGATGGGCGACCTGACCGAGACCGCGCGGGCCGGCCGTACGGCTCCGGGCGACATGTCCGGCGGCACGATCACGATCACCAACGTCGGCGTCTTCGGCGTGGACACTGGTACGCCGATCCTCAATCCCGGCGAGTCGGCGATCCTGGCGGTCGGGACCATCGCTGCCCGGCCGTGGGTGCGCAAGGGCAAGGTCAGGGTCCGGCAGGTCACCACCCTCGGGCTCTCTTTCGATCATCGGGTCGTGGACGGCGAACTCGGCTCGCGGTTCCTTGCCGATCTGGCGGCGCTGCTCGACGATCCGGGGCTCGCCCTGGCTTGGTGACCGCTGGGCAGGATCAGGCGTCCGACTATCGTACGAATTGGGTCCTTCTGCTGAATTCGACCGATGGATCATCGGAATAGTGGCTCAAGTCACCACTGTTACGTAGGAACAAACTTCCGATCCAGGCGTTTACTTAGGTGTACACCACCTGAGGAGATGTGAAAGCAATGAACAGCCTGAACAACTGGCGCAAGCACCGCAAGGCCGCTCGTACGCGCCGCGCCATCGAGGTCGCCATCAACCGCAGCCCCGGCCCAGCCATGCGCGACGAACTGCTGACGCTGGCCAACAGCCAAGGGATCAGCATCAACCGCTGACTTCGTACGACCCGGCGGCTGACCAGCCCGACCCCGATCCCATCAGGGACCGGGGTCGTTTGCTGTCATCGGTCCGAACCTAAGTTGATCATCGGAATGAGGGGCCTTTACCGGCCCAATTCGGCGCGAAACCCGCCACTTTCCGATGATCAACTTGGTACGGAGGCCTCAATCCAGGAGGTTCGCCCGGATGGCTTGCTGCTCGTCGTCAGTCAGGCCGTGGTCGGTCAGCCACTGGATCGGGCCGCCGGCGCGCTCGTCCAGGATCTCCAGCAGCCGGTGCATCGTCTCGGCGCGCGGTCGCTGGCGGTTGGCGATGCTCGCCCAGGTGACCGGGTCCATGTTGGCGTCAGTCACCGGGTTTCCTTCCGCGTCGGACACGTCGGCTGCATACGTTGGGGTCGAGGCCAGCCGGGCCATGATCTTGTCGATCACCTCACCGCTTCGGGCGTAATCGGCGACGACCGCGTCGCGACTTACGCCAGCCAGGAGCAGCGCCAGCGCGATGACGGTGCCGGTCCGGTCCTTGCCGGCCGCACAGTGCACGAGGGTTGCCCCATCCCTGCATGCTCCGATCGCCCGCAGCGCCGCGATGATGTTGGCCGAGGCGTGTCGGAGGTACCCCAGGTAGTGGATGACCGCGGGTCGTTCGCCGCTGTCGATCTCGAGCGGCTCTCCGCGGCCGGTCGTCCAGGGCGTGCGGTCGGGGTTCGATGCCTCCGCGCTCGACACCCCCGTCACGTCCTCGGTGAGGGCATCCGTGCGCTTGCCCGCCTCGGGATAGAGCGTGAGCTCGCGTACGGTGACGGCCGCTTCCCGGGTGATCGGACCGGGGCCCTCGAACTCGATCTCCACGGCCGTACGCAGGTCAAGAACCTGGCGTACGCCGAAGTCGTCGACCAGTAACCGCACATCGGCCTCGGAGAGGTCCTGGAGGTTGTCTGCGCGCAGCAGCCGATGAGGTCGCGTCGTACGGCCGTCGTCGGTGGGTAGCTCGCCGAGGTCGCGTACGTTGACCGCGCCGTCCAACTGCACCCAGCCGGGCTCGGATCCGATGGCGGGGTGGTCCCCGATCGCGGTCTCGCGTTCGCTCTGCTTGCTCACTACAAAGGACCCTACGCAGCCGACACCACGCAGTCGCGAGGGCTGGGTGGCGCCGGGGTGACCGCTGAGCGACCAGGTGATGGAGCTGCCTCGAGTCAGCCGATCCGCGGCGATCGTGGTGGCTCCGGCCAGGCCCGGTTCGTGGAGGCCGTGGGCAACTGAGCACGTTCGTCGTCGGAACAGTCCTGGCAGGCGCCTGCCTCCGAGGCGATGACACGCGGCTCGGAGTCGGCGCGACGGCTGTTGGCGGCGATCGACGCACGTCGCCTGTTGGACAGCAGCCCCTGGGAGACGGCAACTCCGGCCAGCACGATGAGCCCGCCGACCGGCTGGTACCAGCTCAGTTGCTCACCGAGCACCACGATGCCAACCACCGTCGCCACCAGCGGAATGAGGTAGGTGACCATCGATGCCGTGCTCGCCCCGGCCGTTCGGATCGTGCGGAACATGAGGATGAAGGCGATCCCGGTCCCCAGGGCGCCCAAGGCGAGGACGCTTGCGATGACCTCCGCCGACAAGGTCCACGGTGCGGGCGGCGCACCGGCCACCAGCGGCGCGATCACAGCTAGTTGTCCGGTCGCGAGCAAGAGTTGGGCAAGAGCGAGCGACACCCCTGACTGGGAGCCTCCGGTGACGAACCTTTTCTGGTACGGGATGCTCACGCCGTAACAAGCCGCCGCCGCGAAACACATCAGTTGCCCGGTCAGCTGGGTTCCCTCGACGCCCTGCCAGATACCGAGCAGGACAAGCACTCCGGTGAATCCCAGCAAGAGACCGAGCACGCGGTTGAGCGTCATCCGCTCGGTGCGGAAGACAAGGACTGCCATCGGCAACACGACCAGGGGGGTCGTTGCGTTCCACAGGCCTGCCAGCGTGGAGTCGACGCGTTCCTCGCCGTACCCGAACAGCGTGAACGGCAGTGCTACGCCGACCCCAGCGACCATGAAAAGGTGCGCCCACAGTCGGAGATCGCGGGGTAGGCGATCACCGGTGGCCAGCACGATGACCGTCAACGTCGCGGCGCCGACGGCCACCCGGAACAGGGTCAGATGCAGCGGGTGCAACTCCTCGACGGCAACCTTGATGAACAGATAGCTCGAGCCCCAGATCACGGCGAGCGCGAAGAACCCCGGGAGCCAGCGAGGCGTGGGTGTCGGAGCGGTCGGGGGGCCGGCGGCGGCAGCTGCGCAAACGGCGGCAGATGGCGGCAGCGCAGCTGACGCGGGAACGGTGGTGCTCACAGGCGCTACGCTGCCATGCCGGTCGGACAAGTTCCGGCGATTATCGGCCAGGATTCTTCGATTGACTGCCGGACTGGGAACGCCTCGGGAGGGCGCCCGCCGGCCACTCGAGCTAGCCCGAGGGATCGACCCGATTGGAGCTGACCAGCGGCGGTCGGCGCCAGCCGAACCCGGCTGCCTGCTCGAACGCCCGGGCGATCTGCAGGAGGAGCAGGTCTGCCCGGTATGGGCCGACGATCTGCAGCCCGACCGGTAGCCCGCCGCGCGTGAAGCCCGCCGGAACGGACAGGGCGGGGGAGCCGGTGGCCGAGATGAGATACGCCGAGCGCATCCAGGCCAGGTAATCAGGCTGCTCGATGCCGGCAATCTCGGTCGGGTACTCCACCTCGATCGGGAAGGGGGACACCTGGGTGACCGGCATCAGCAGGGCGTCGTAGGTCTGGAAAAACTCCCGTACGCGATGGAACAGCGCAGTGTGCAGCACTTCGGCCCGCCCGATGTCTGGGCCGCTCAGCGCTTGGCCCTGGGCGATGTTGTCGGCCAGACTGGGCTTTACCTGCTCGCCGTGCAGCCGCAGCAGATTCTCGTGGGTGAGCTGGAACTGCCAGGCCCGCAGCGTACGGAACACCTCGTCGGCGCCGGCCATGTTCGGTGCTGCCGGCTCGATCACCGCTCCGAGCTGCTCGAGAACCGGGAGTGACGTCGCGAGCACTTCGAGGATCTCGGGCTCCATCGCGAAGAGACCGCCGAGATCGGCTGACCAGCCCAGCCGCAGGCCGGTGAGATCGCGCTCGAGGTCGATGTCGAACGCCGCGCCCGGGGTATCCAGGGCGATCGGTGACCTGGAGTCAGGCCCGGCGATCACCGACAGCATAAGGGCGGCGTCGTCGACCGTACGGGCCATCGGTCCCTGTACGCCCATGGTCGCCCAGCCGGCCAGGCTCGGGTACGAGGGAACGCGCCCCGGCGACGGGCGCAGCCCCACGACGTTGTTCCACGCGGCTGGATTGCGCAGCGACCCGCCCATGTCGCTGCCGTCGGCCAGCGGTTGGAAGCCGCAGGCCAGTGCGACCGCGGCGCCGCCGCTGGACCCGCCGGCAGAACGAGCCGGGTCGTAGGCGTTGCCGGTCGTACCGAAGACCGGGTTGAACGTGTGCGATCCGGCCGCGAACTCGGGGACGTTGGTCTTCCCGGTGGTGACGGCTCCGGCGGCGTGCAGGCGCTCGATGATCAGCTCGTCCGCCTTCGGTACGAAGTCGGCGTGCACCGGCGAACCGAAGGTCGTACGCCAACCGCCGGTGACGTGGGTGTCCTTGTGTGCCATCGGGAGGCCATGGAGCGTCCCGACCTCGTGGCCGTCGGCAAGCTGCCGGTCGGCGGTGTCGGCACCGGCGAGGGCTCGATCGCCGTCCAGGCTCACGATCGCGTTCACCGCCGGGTTGTACCGCTCGATCTGGTCGAGATGGGCCTGCATGACTTCCCGGGCGCTCAGCTCGCGGGCGCGGATGGCGCGGGTCAGGCCGCGCGCCGTGCGGAAGACCAGTTCGTCGGCCACCTCGCTCCTTTGTGGGTCAACCGGCTGTCAGGCAAATGGATCGATGGCTGTCAGGGATATGGATCGATGGTGGGGATATAGATCGATGGGCTGTCAGGGTCGAGCTCGAGCCTGCCACCAATCCGCGGTTATGCGCATAACCGTCGCCGAACGGCCGGAAACGTGACGGTTATGCGCATAACCGTCGCACTTGGGCGGTGACGCTCAGCGCATCCATTCGGCCAGCGGGCGCACATCCCCTGCGCAGATCTCGCGCTCAGCGGCGCCTGAGGGGAAGACTGCTCGGGGATGACTGAGCGCCCGGAAGCCGACGAAGGTGCGGTCGCTCGCGACGCCGCGACGCGTTCGGGCGATGCAGGGGAGCCTGGCGCTGCAGCGGATGGGATCGCCGCGCAGCCCCGGGACGGGAACCGGGACGCAGCCGAGGATGACGCCGTACGCCAGGATGACGCCGTCCGCGAGCCTGACGTGGAAGCCGGGGAGAACGCTGAACCCCAGCCAGACGCCGTACGCCAGTTGCCCACGCTGACCGAAGACATTCCGGCAGAAGCCGAGGGAGAACGCCCATCCCGCACACTGTCCGGCCGATTCGGACTCGGCGTCAGCATCGTCGCGGCGCTGGTGTCGGTGTATGCGCTCTACAACGTGTTCGTCCCGTTCACGGTCTTGCCGTACCGGATCATTTTCCTCGCGGTGGTCCTGCCGCTGACCTTCCTGCTGTACCGACCGGCATTGAGCATCATGCGTCGCCGCAACGGCGACGCGGTGAGTGAGGCGGACCCGGACAAGGGCCGAGCGGAGCTTCCCACTGTGTGGGACTGGCTGCTCGCCGGGCTCTCGATCTTCGTGACCCTGTGGCCGCTGATCGGTGGCTTCGACGCCTACCTCGCGCGCAGCTTCGCACCGTTCATCATCGACGTCGTCTGCGGTTTCGCCGTCGTCGCGCTGGTGCTGCTGGCCACTTGGCGCACGGTCGGTCCGGTGCTGCCGATCATCGTCCTGGCTTTCATCCTGTACGCCTACTTCGGTGCCCTGATCCCTGACGGCTGGCTGATCGGGCACCGTGGGTACGGGCTGACTCGCCTTACATCGCAGTTCGTGATGGGTACGGAGGGGGTCTTCGGCGTACCCCTGGATGTCGCAGCCACCTACATCATCCTGTTCACGATCTACGGCGCGGTGCTGGAACTGTCCGGAGCCGGGCAGTTCTTCCTGGACATCAGTCTCGCGGCGTTCCGCAAGTCCCGTACCGCACCTGGCCGTACGGTCACGATGGCCGGGTTCCTGCTGGGCACCGTGTCCGGCTCCTCCACGGCCACCGCTGTGAGCCTCGGATCGGTGGCCTGGCCGATCCTCAAACGCGCCGGCTACCCGCGCGAGGCCGGTGGTGGGGTCCTGGCCGCCGCCGGTATCGGCGCGATCCTGTCGCCACCGACGCTGGGTGCGGCCGCCTTCATCATCGCCGAGCTGCTGCGGGTGTCCTACCTCGAAGTGCTCGGGTACGCACTCATCCCCACCCTGCTCTACTACCTCGGCATATTCCTCGCGATCGAGTTCGATGCCCGCCGGTTCGGCGTACGGGAGGTCGAGATCGCCCAAACCAGTTTCTGGAAGCTGTTGGGCCGCTTTGGCTATCACTTCAGCTCTCTGGTGATCATCGTCGTCCTGCTCGCGTTGGGGCAGTCCGCGTTCAAGGCCGTCGTGTACGCGTCGCTGCTCGCCTTCTTCCTGTCCTTCCTGGACAAGAAGAATCGGATGACGCTACCGAAAGTCTTTGCCGCACTTGCCAAGGGCAGCTCGGGGGTGCTGCCCGTGGCCGCGACCTGCGCTGCCGCTGGGCTGATCGTCGCCGTGCTGACCATTACCGGGCTCGGACTGGATCTCTCGGGGATCATCGTCGATCTGGCCGACGTCCTGTCGTCCAACGCCACCGCACAGTTGGTGCTCACGACGTTCCTGGCGGCGATCGCGGTCCTGCTGCTCGGCCTCGCCGTGCCGGTCACCGCCTCGTTCATCATCGCCGCGGTGATCATCGCTCCCGCCCTGACCGAGTTAGGCGTCGAGCGGCCCGAGGCGTACATGTTCATCTTCTATTACGCGGTGTTGTCGGAGGTGAGCCCGCCGACTGCGCTGGCGGCGGTGGCGGCCGCGGCGATCACCGGCGGCAATGCCAACAAGACGATGCTGATGACCTGGAAGTACACCCTGCCGGCCTTCCTGGTGCCCTTCGCGTTCGTCCTGGCGCCTGCCGGGGCCGGCTTGATCGCCGATGCGCCGTTCGGCCAGACGGTGCTCGTCACCGTCATTTCCGGGATAGCCGTGGCGGCACTCGCGGTGGTCACGGGCAAATGGATGTTCGGTCCGGCCGGCCCGATCGAGCGGATCCTCTGCCTGCTGGGTGCGCTGTTCCTGCTCTATCTAGAGACCACCACGGTGCTGATCGGCCTCGGCGTACTGATCATCGCTGTCGTCGTGCATCTGCTTACCAAGAAAGACCGAGCCGCACCAGATTTCGATTCCGACCGACGATCACCCCAGGAGGTTTCATCGTGAGACGAAGGCCTGTTTACGCAATTGCCACGCTGGCTGCGGGAGCGCTGGTCCTATCCGGATGCACAGAAGCCGGCGGAGGTGGCGGCAGTGATGGCGGTGGAGGAGGCGGTGACGATGAAGCGGGTTGCGCAGCACCGCAGGAGAGCGGCCGGTTGTCCATTGCCACCGGCAACACGACCGGCGTCTACTACATCCTCGGGGGCGGGATCGCCCAGGTGCTGACTGACAACGTCGAGGGCATCGAGGCAACGGCAGAAGCCACCAACGCCTCTGCGGAGAACATCCGATTCGTCTGCGCTGGCGACAGCGACATCGGCTTCACGCTTGCCGACACCGCCGCGGACGCGGTCAACGGGACGGCGTCCTTCGAGGGTTCCCCGCAGCCGGTGCAGGCATTGGCCCGCATCTACAGCAACTACACCCAGGTCTTCGTACGAGCTGATGCCGGTATCGACTCGATCAGCGATATGGCGGGCAAGCGGATCTCGACCGGTTCGCCGAACTCCGGAACTGAAGTCATCGCGTTGCGTCTGCTCGAGGCCAACGACCTGACCACAGGTGACATCGAGCAGCAGAGCCTCGGCCTGCCGGAGAGCGTGCAGGGGATGAAGGACGGAACGATCGACGGGCTGGTCTGGTCCGGCGGACTGCCAACGGGGGGGATCACCGACCTTGTCACCTCACTCGGTGGCGACGTCGAAGCACTGCCGCTCGACCAGGAGCTGACCTACCTGCAGGACACCTACGGCGACTCGTACACCGAGGGGTCGATCCCGGCTGACGCGTACGGCCTGGACGAGGACATCCCGACGATCGTCGTGCCGAATCTCCTGGTCGTGAGTGATGCGATGAGCGAGGACCTCGCCTACGAGATCACCAAGGCGATCTTCGAGAATCTCGACGCCTTGGTCGCGGTGCACCCAGAAGCGGAGAACATCTCACTGGACACTGCCACCGAGACCGCACCGGTCGAGGTGCACCCGGGAGCGCAGCGCTACTACGACGAGCAGTAAGCACGAGCGTGATCATGAGCGCCTGGGGATCAGCTGGTCCGCGCCCCAACGCGCTCATGATCACGAGCGGCCGGGCGAAGCCGACCACTGACTTGGCTGGGGTGAGTCCGGAACCGTCAGTACGCGGCGGGCGGTGGTGGTGGGTCCTGGGGGTACCTCCGGTCGTCGACGACCGTGCGGTGTGAGGTGCTTCTCCGCTGGTTGTTGATCACCAGCGAAATGATCAGCCCTAGGACACCGACTGCCATCAGGATGTAGCCGACGATGTTGACGTTGAACACCGAGACGACGTCCCGGTCCAAGGCCCATGCAAGTACCGCTCCGACCGCGATCAGAAAGATGGACGTTCCGAGTGCCATGGTGTGCCTCCCGCCAGGGACCGGCGAGTGGCGCCGGTCTCGCGGACCCATCTTGCACTATGCCGTGCCTTACCTCGTCAGTTCTGCCCTCGTGGGAGCGTGTCGGTCGTGTTCAGGATCGTGTACTTCCAGCCACGCATCCCGCCGAACACCGGTGCCGCCATCCGGCTGGCCGCCGTAACCGGCTGCGAGCTGCATCTGGTGGAACCGTTGGGCTTCGACCTCTCCGATGCCCAACTTCGCCGGGCGGGCCTGGACTATCACGACCTCGCCAGCCTTACAGTGCATGCCGACCTCGAAGCGATGTGGACGGCGCTGCTGCCGGCGCGGGTCTTCGCGTTCACCTCTCAGGGTTCGCGGTCCTACGTGGACGTGGCGTACGAGGCCGGTGATGTCCTGCTCTTCGGACCTGAGCCGACCGGACTGCCCGCCGACGTGCTCGCAGACCCCCACATCACCGACCGGCTGCGCATTCCGATGCAACCCGCGCGGCGGTCGCTCAACCTCGCCAACGCCACAGCGATTGCGGTGTACGAGGCCTGGCGCCAGCACGACTTCCGCGTGTGAGGCCCGTCGCACTTGCTGACGGTTATGCGCATAACCGCGAAAAATCCGGCGATCCGGCGACGGTTATGCGCATAACCGTCGACGGTGCAGGTTAAAAGGCGGCTTCGTCGAGGTCCATGATCGCGTTGTCGGTGGCCTCGCAGATCGCCCGCTGGGCGGTGATCGTCGGCAGGATCTGGGTCGAGAAGAACCGGGCGACGGCGAGCTTGCCCTCGTAGAAGTGCTGGTCCTTCGCCGGTACACCAGAACGGCCGAGCGCGTTCATTGCCACCTCCGCCTGGCGCAGCAGCAGCCAGCCGGTGACCAGGTCGCCCATGCAGAGCAGCAGTCGGGAGGTGTTCTGTCCGACCTTGTAGAGCGCGGTCGGATCCTGCTGTGAGCTGGCCGCCTGGCCGATCATGGCCCCGACCATCTGCTGGATGTCCCCAAGGGCGGTGGACAGCAGGGCCCGCTCGGTCTTGAGCCGTCCGTTCCCGGACTCGTTGTCGATGAAGGACTGGATCGCGTCATTCAGGAAACCGAGAGCTTGACCCTGATCGCGAATGATCTTGCGGAAGAACAAGTCCATCCCCTGGATCGCCGTCGTGCCCTCGTACAGCGTGTCGATCTTGGCGTCGCGGATGTACTGCTCGATCGGGTAGTCCTGCAGGTAGCCCGAACCGCCGAGGGTCTGCAGGGACTCGGCACTGAGGATCGCGTACGCCCGCTCGGAGCCGTAGCCCTTGACGATCGGCAGCAACAGGTCGTTGACGCGCGCGGCGAGCAGAGCCTCGTCGCTGTCGCCTTCCCCACGCGCCTCGGCATCGAGCACCTGGTCCTGGAAGCTCGCCGCACAGAGGTAGAGAGCCCGCATGCCCTCGGCGTAGGCCTTCTGGGTGAGGAGCGATCGGCGTACGTCCGGGTGATGGATGATCGAGACCCGCGGTGCTGACTTGTTCGTCGATTGGCTCAGGTCTGCACCTTGGATGCGTTCCTTCGCGAACGCGAGAGCGACGTGGTAGCCAGCCGAGAGTTGGGCGATGGCCTTGGTGCCCACGAACATCCGAGCGTTCTCGATGACTTTGAACATCTGCGCCATGCCGTTGTGTACGTCACCGACCAGCCAACCGACGGCCGGCGTCCCGTTCTGGCCGAAGGTCATCTCGCAGGTCGTGGAGACCTTGAGACCCATCTTCTTCTCGACGTTTGTGACGAAGGCACCGTTGCGCTCCCCGAGTTCGCCGGTCTCCCAGTCGAAGTGGTATTTCGGCACGATGAACAGGGAAAGGCCCTTGCTGCCGGAGCGGGCGCCCTCAGGACGAGCCAGGACCAGATGCACGATCTGCTCGGTCAGGTCGTGCTCGGCGCCGCTGATGAACCGCTTGACGCCCTCGATGTGCCAGCTGCCGTCGGGTTGTGCAATCGCCTTCGTAGTGCCCGCACCGACGTCGGAGCCCGCGTCAGGCTCGGTGAGCACCATGGTTCCGGTCCACTTGTGGTCGATCATGAGCCGGACGACCTTCTTCTGTTCTAGGGTCCCGATCGGGTCGATCACCGCAGCGAAGGCAGGGCCGGACATGTACATGAACAGCGCCGGGTGGGCGCCCAGGATCATCTCGTTGACTGCCCAGGTGAGCGCCCGCGGGGCTCCGAACCCAGCCAGCCGCTCGGGAAGGCCGATGCGGTTCCAGTCCCCGTCCACGATCGCCTGGTAGGACTTCTTGACCGACTCGGGCAAGGTCACTGAGTGGGTCATCGGATCGAAAACCGGCGGGTTGCGATCGCTTTCGACGTACGAGGCGGCCAGCGGACCGGTGGCCAGTCGCTCAGCTTCGGTCAGGACATCGCGAGCGGTTCGAACGTCGATGTGGGCGAATGCGCCGACACCGAAGCGGTCCTTGCTGTCCAACACCTCGAACAGGTTGAACTCGAGGTCGCGCAGATTCGCGGTGTAGTGACTCATGTGGTCGCTTTCCATCGGTGGCGCCGGTCCGGGTTACTCGTCGGTAACATAGCCTAGATTACCTGCGGCTAGCCCCGATGAACGACGTGGCCTGGCTCACCCCACGGCGCTGAGCCCAGTATCCCAGACGAGCTCCGCTGTCCCGCCGGGTTCGACTTCGGTGGCCCGGAAGCCGCTGAGCACCCTAGGGCACCCTGGACAGGTCGATGACGTATTTGGCTCGCGGAGGTGACGTGGGGACGGCGGCTGCCGCATTGCTGGCGCGCACGTTGGCTGGGATGCACCGCGACCAGCACAGCTTCCTGGTGAGCAGCGGGCAGTCGCAACCTGTTCCCTTCGACCGGATCTCTTTCGAGCGGGTCCAGGAGGTGGACTGGCTCGAGCACCAGATCGACCTGCAGGCCCAACGCTGGCCGAGTGTCGACCGTCGGGTCCTGGCCACGCTGTGGTGGTACTCGGTTTCGCAGGTCTTCCTCACCCCGACCCTCGCCTCGCTGTTCGTCACCGGGAGCGCCCTGTCGCCTCGGCCGGCCGACGTCGAGTTGCACTGCCTGCCCGATGGCCGAATCTTCACCGCGCGGTCCACGGCGGTCCTGGATGGACCCGATGTGGTCGACTCGGTCGCCGCGGCGCTTCGGGACAGCGTCGCGCTGGTAATCCCCGAAGTGGCTCGCGCCGGGGCGATGCGCGAACGCCCGCTCTGGGCGCTGGCCACCGACTCGCTGGCCAATCGACTGCTCTGGCTGGGCCGGGCCAGCGGTGCGGTGGAGCGCGCATCGGCTCTGGCCATGAGTCTGGTGCAGCTGATCGGGTCGCCGATGCCAGCGCCGCGGTACGTCGACATCGCGCGGCCGGCACCGAGAGCAGGAACAGTGCGGTTCGTACGACGGGGATCCTGCTGTCTCGTCTATCTCGAACCTGGGGAGCCGAAATGCGTGTCCTGCCCGAGGATGTCGCCAGAAAGTCGCGAGGCGCTGCTCAGGGTAGCCGCGGACTTCACCTGACCGTGCGGGTCGAAGGTCACATCGGGGGCGAAGGCGGCCTTGCGCCCGGCCCGCCGTAGGGCGCGCAGGACCGGTGCGGCGGTCACCGCTACCAGGATCGTCACGGTGATCGCCCGGCCGAGGTCCCAGCCCAACGAGGTGGTGAGGCTGAAAGCCGCGAATCGGGTCAGGTTGTCGATCACCGCGTCACCCGGGATGAACGACACCGAGGTGGTCGGGCCGAGCCCGAAGGGCCAGAACGACAGGTTCATCACGAACCCGTACAGCAAGCAGGCCAGGGCGGAGTACGCGCACAGCAGCCCCACCTCGAGCCGGCCACGCACCGGCGGCAAGAGCCCGGCACCCAGCCCCATCCAGGCGGCCCCGAGCATCTGGAACGGCAGCCAGGGACCGACTCCTCCGGTCAGCAGGGCAGATGCAAACAGCGTTGTCGCCCCCTGTACGAAACCGAAGCCCGGCCCGAACGCACGACCCCCCAGGATCAGGATGAAGAACAAGGGCTCGACGCCTGCCGTACCAGCCCCCAGGGGTCGCAGGGCTGCGCCGATGGCGGCCATGACACCAAGCATGGCAACAGCTTTGGCGTCCATTCCTCCGTCGGCCAGCAACGCCAGAACAACGGCCACGACCAAGAGCAGCATGGCGCCGAAGACGAGTGGGGCGTCCAGGCCGCGGGCGATGCCGGAGCCCGGGGAGACGAGAAGCGGCCAGCCGAAAACTCCGATGCCGAAGATGGTCGCGATGACCAGTGCGCCGGCCGATCGGGCGCCGATCCGCACCGGACGGGGATCCCGTACGACGTCGGCGATGGCGCGAGTGGAACTCATCGGCCCACCCCGGGTGGGGACAACAGCCCGACTTCGTCCGCTCGCTTCTCGATGCCCGGTAGAGCTGCCGCCACCTCAGCGACGGTCAGCCACTGCGCCGGCGCGAGGATCTTTGCGACTTGCGGGGCGTACGTGGGCGAGGACAGCACCACCTCGGAGGTCGGCGCGTCCGCGATCACCTCACCGTCGGAGAGCACCGTCACTCGATCGGCACTAGCGGCCACGAACTCGACGTCATGACTGGACAGCACCACGGCCGAACCGGAGCGGGAAAGCTCGACGAGGGTCTCCGAGAGCCGGTCCTTGGCGGCGTAATCCAGACCGCGGGTCGGTTCGTCGAGCAGGATCACCCGCGGCCCTCCGGCCAGCTGGATGGCCAGCACCAAGCACAGCCGCTGGCCCTCCGACAGATCCCGGGGATCGCTGCCCTCGTTGATGTCGGGCATCATCCGGGCGAGCAGCGCCAGGGCGGTTCCGGTAAGGACATCGGATTCCCCATCGGCCTGGGCGCATTCGGCGTTCACGGTGTCGAGATAGAGCAGATCGCCGGGCTCCTGCGGCACCAAGCTCACCTGTCGCCGCCGGGCCCGGGAGGCAAGCGCATGGACCGGTGCACCGTCCAGGAAGGCGGTGCCGCTCTCGGGCTTCAACCCGCCCTGCAACACATTGAGCAGGGTCGTCTTACCGGACCCGTTGCGGCCCATGACGGCTAGAACCTCACCCGCGCGTACGTCGAGGTCGAGGCCCCGTAGGACCGAGGGGCCGTTCCGGTAGCGCTGCCAGAGCCCGCGCGCGCTGAGCACGACGCCCGCAGCCGTACGACCATCGCAGATCGAAGCGAGTTCGCGAGGCGCCGCATCGCCGAGTCGCCGCAGCAAGGCGGGGGCCAGGCGTCGGGCATCGCGAACCGTCACCGGCACCGGAGACCAGCCGGCGAGCTTGGCCAGCGCCACGACGGGCGGCGCGACCAGAGCGCGGGCGAGCACCTCACCCGGGGGGCCATGACGCACTGGCTCGCCCGGTGCGGTCAAACTGAGCACGGAGTCGGCGTATTGCACAACGCGTTCCAGACGGTGCTCGCTCATCAGCACGGTCACGCCGAGGTCGTGGACGAGCCGGTGCAGGGCGGCAAGGACCTCCTCGGCCGCCCCTGGATCCAGGGCGCTGGTCGGCTCGTCGAGGACGAGAACCTGCGGGTGCGCGGTCAGGGCTGCGCCGATGGCCACCCGCTGTTGTTGTCCGGAGGACAACTCCGCCAACGGCTTTCGGCGTACGTCGGCCAGCCCCAATAGGTCGAGGGTCTCCTCGACCCGGCGACGCATGACAGCCGGATCAAGGGCCAGCGACTCCATCACGAACGCCAGTTCGTCTTCCACCGAGTCGGTTACGAAGCCGTCGATCGGGCGCTGCCCCACCGTGCCGACCACATCAGCCAGTTCACGCGGCGGGTGTGTGCGGGTGTCGCGACCACCGACCAGCACCCGGCCTCGAAGCAGCCCCCCGGTGAAGTGTGGAACGTGTCCGGTTGCGGCTCCGAGCAGTGTGGTCTTACCAGAACCGGTGGGGCCCACTACGAGACAGAACTCACCCGGTGGCAGGACGAGGTCCACGCCGGTCAGCGCGTCGGACGTGGCTCCGGCGTAGCGCACGCTCACGTTCTCGAAGGAGATCATCGGGTACCCACCCCGGCGTCTGCCTCCGTCGACTCTCTGGCGGTTTTGACGTAAACCGCCAGACCGTCAGCCGGGCGGGCTGCAGCCTCGTCATCGGGCGGCGCCTCGACCGGAGTGCTCAGCAGGCCGGGGAGTGTGGCGATCGCAATCCCCAGCAACGGGAGCAGGGCCAGCCGGGGCCAGACGAGCGGGAACGTGCTCGGATGGCTCACCGGCGATCCGCTGAATTCGGTGAGGAAGAACAGCACCGCGATCGCCAGGCCGGAGGCGGCGACTGCCGCTGACCGCAGGTCGAACCGGTCCGGCCGGTAACGGGTGCGCACCATCCGCCTCGAGCCGATGACGAGTCCGGTCACACTTGCTGCTACCCCGATGATCAAGGCGGGCACGGCAATCGAGCCCGGGGTGCCGGCGTCGAGCAGTCCGTACGCGGCGAGGCACAGGCCCAGCAGGCCGGCGAGCATGAGGGCGGCGCTGCTGCGCCGGTCCGCGACGGTGAGCGAGCCGAACCGCCCGTACCCACGCGCATCCATCGCGGCGGCCAGCGCAACCGCACGGGCCAGCGCCTGATCGAACACCGGCATGGCGATCGACCGGAAGGCGCGCAGCCCACGCGCGCTGGTACCGCGCAGCTGACGTGCTCGGCGTACGCGGACGGCTGATTCGATCAGTGCCGGGGCCATGCCGACCGCGACGACGACGACCAGACCCGCCTCGTACAGCGCACCCGGCAGCGACTTCAGCAACCGCCGCGGGTCGGCCAGGGTCACCGCCGCGCCGACGCAGACGAGCAAGGTGGCCAGCCGCAGCCCGTCGTAGAGGGCGCTGGTCAAACCCTCCGCGGTGACCGCTCCGCCGATCCGGACCCCGGCGGTCCACTCGGGCAACACGATCTCGGGCAGTGCGATGAGCACGGTTTCCCCGTACCCGCCGCCCAGAACGATGTGGAACACGGTACGGATCGCCACGACGACCAGGCCGAAGATCAGGTACGCCCGGAAGCCACGCGCCCAGGTCGTCATCGGCCGCCGGGCCGCGACGACGAAAGCGGCCACCGCCACGAGGAGCAGCAGCAGCAGCGGGTTCGTCGTCCGGCTCGCGGCTGCGGCCAGGCCCAGCGCCCAGATCCACCACGCCCACGGGTGCGTCGGCAGTCGCATGTTGAATCCTCTGCCGCCCAGACGCGCCCACCGTCCGGCAGTGGGACGGCGGCGGTCGATCGGCCAGCCGCCGCGACCGGTGCCGGTCTCGGTGCCCGTGGTCAGCAGCACAGCATCCGGTTCAGGAGCTCGTGTCGGGCGGTACGGACGTCCGTCGCCGCTGCTGCCGGTACGCAGCTCCGCCCAGAATCGCCAGGCCGAGGATCGTCGCGAATACGGCCCATGGCGCACCGGTCGGTGTCGAGTCCGATGCCGGTTGCAGGGCAGCGGCGCCGGACTCAGCTGCGGTGCGTCGGTCATTGCCACCGGCCGCCGGCGTCG
>JAABUR0100002404.1_pt1 | contig 28723 bp, 23 predicted proteins | sample 5560091 | NCBI WGS metagenome assembly JAABUR01 (sample SAMN10711879, study PRJNA513375) | rock metagenome | isolation source: Antarctica rocks | place: Antarctica: Victoria Land, University Valley sud
CGCCTCGTTGTCGGCTCCCGCGACGGGCCTCGGACGCTCTCCTGTTGGCACACCGACAGCTACGAGCGATGCGCCGGACAATGGCAGGTCGTCTGGTCGCAGGCGACCGCCATCTCGTCGCCCCCTGACTCCCAGGCGCCCTCCTCAACCGGGTGATTGAGGACGCGACGTGGGAGCCGGCGATCCGGATCGGCGACTCGCCCGGCGAGTGTACTGGGACGCGAAAACGGGACGGGCACCACACCGGGGACGTGGCGGGCAGCTTTGGTCTCGCACCATTGCTGTCCCAGGGTCCTTGGGCGTCCTCATCGCGTCGACATGTCGCCGTCGAACGCCGTCTCTTGGGTCGCCATCGGATGACAATGACGGGGGCCATTCCTTGAGATCGTCGTCAGCGGCGCGAAACGGAAATCCCTGTGCACGGCACGGAGTTTCGGGACGGCGTCGTCGCCGCCGACGGGTGCGGTGCCAGCAGTGCTGACCGTTTCCTCATTCGCCGGTCGTGTCGATGACAAGGACGTAGTGTAGGTCATCCCCGGTCGCGGCGACATGATGGCCGTCGATCTCGATAGCCGGGGTCAGTCCGCGCCGGACGGTGGCGTTGGTCGTTCCCTCTGAGAAGTTCCTCGTGACGCGGGCGCCGGTTGGAGGGTGTGGTCCCGCCGTTGAGTTATGTCGCCTCTCCCCGGTCATTGCCAGCGTGGGGCTGGATCTGCTGTCCGAGGCGGGCCGAATCGAAAAAGGCCCGAAATCGGATGATGGCTCGGTCGTCCATATCGAGGATGCTGACGCCGTTGTACGCGATGGGATCGCCGGTGGTGTCGGTGCCGGTCGTCGTCCATTCCAGGGCGGCATGATCGCCATCGACGATGACGTTGCGGAACGATGAGTGGATGTGGCCAAACGCGGCGCGATAGTGGGTCCAGAACATCCGGGCTCCGTCCAGACCCGTATAGATACGAGGGGCCGCCACGTTGCTGATCTCGCAGCCATCGGCGAAGGTTGCGACGATGGGGTCGTGATCGCGTCGTTCCTCCAGAGCGTGGAGGGCATCGATGAATCGCTGGACGAGCTCGCTGGACACCGGTTCTCCCCTTTCACCGCGCCCGAGGTTCACCTTCGCCCCGGCTGGCGGAGAGGATGCAACCCGTGTACCAGGGGAGGGCCGTGGCGATGTCTCGGCCACCGGCTGCCGTGACCGGGGCTACGACGGCCCGGACAGCACGCGGTCGTCTGTCCTTGGCGCGGCTTGCCGCTGAAAGCAGAGGTACTGAGATGAACGGATCCGGACAGTCGGCTGGAACGCCAATGGTCGAGGTCAGCGACCTGCGGAAGCATTATGGAAGCGTGCGGGCGGTCGATGGCGTGAGCTTTCGGGTCGAGGCGGGCGAGGTCTTTGGTCTGCTTGGCCATAACGGCACCGGGAAGACGACGACGATCCGGATGCTGACGGGGCGGGCCCGGCCAACCACCGGGCGGGTGGCGATCGCGGGCTTCGACGGCACGACTGAGCGGGAGCGGATCAAGCCGCTGATCAACCTGGTCTTCGAGGAGCAAAATCTCTACGAGCGGTTCAGCGGCCGCGATAATCTACGAATCTTCGCCGATCTCTACGGGGCGCCCCGGGGCCGAACCGATGAGCTGCTGGAGGTGGTCGGCCTGCGCGACGCCGCCCGGCGGAAGGTGAAAACGTACTCCAGTGGCATGAAGCAGCGGCTGCTGATCGCCAGGTCGTTGATCAACGAGCCGCGCGTGCTGTTCCTGGACGAGCCAACGCAAGGGCTCGATCCCATCTCGGCGCGGGATGTCCGCGGGATGGTGACGGCCCTGGGCGAGGGAGGGACGACCGTCTTTCTGACGACCCATGACATGGAGGAGGCCGACCAGCTCTGCCACCGGGTCGCCTTCCTGAGCCAGGGGAAGATCGTCGCCCTGGATAGCCCGCGTGAGCTGAAGCTGCGCTACGGGGAGCGGGCGGCGACCGTCCTGCTCCGGTCACGCGAGGAGCAGACGGTGCGGCTCGATGACCCGAACGATGCTGCACGATTGGCTGAATGGATGGGCAGCAACGACGTCCTGACGATCCACTCGCGGGAAGGAACGTTGGAAGATGTCTTCGTTTCGCTGGCGGGACGGCCATTGTAGCGGCGCGTGCTAAACCCGAGGCAGGCGAGATCAGACGATGGAGCGGCGCGTGCATCGAGCGATGGTCTGGACCATCTTTCTCAAAGACCTGCGAGATGCGATCCGCGATGGCCGGGTCCTGCTCGCCTTGCTGGTGCCGATGGGCCTGGGCCTTTTCTATAACGTTCTCTTCGACGATGAGACGCCTCGACCGACCGCGACGGTTGCCTACACCAGCGCCGCGCCGTCCCGGCTCCCCGAGCAGCTGCGGGAGGTCATCGGGGAGACCGTCGATCTGACGCTGACCGAGCAGCCATCAAGGGCGGCCGTCAAGGCGTTGATCGACGATCAGACCGCCGATCTCGGTCTCGTCATCCCTGCCGGGTTCGATGCCGCGGTCCTCGCGGGGCGATCGCCGCCCCTCCTGGTGCTGCTTCCAGCCTCCAGAGGCGTCGTCAGGAATTATGTCACTGGAGCGTTGGACGAGGCGCTGCGACGCCTGGCGAATCAGCCAGCGCCGGCGAGGATCGAGCGGCAACAGGCGGCGGCTGAAGCAGGAGAAGAGCTGATCTTCGACCGGATCGGACCGGCCCCCTACTTCGTGCTGACGTCGGCCCTCTTTCTGGCAGTGATGGTGGCGCTCTTCGCGGTGCCGATCATCCTGACCGAGGAGGTCGAGAAGAAGACCCTCGATGCGCTGGTCCTGGTCGCCTCGTACGCCGATGTGGTGATCGCCAAGGCGCTGGTCGGGCTCGTCTATACCGGGGTGGCGACGGTGCTTTTGCTTACGCTGACGCGGAGCCACATTGAGCGGCCGCTGCCCTTTGGTCTGGCACTGCTCACGCTCAGTGTGGCGCTGATGGGGGTCGGGTTGCTGATTGGCGAGCTCTTTCGCAGCGCAAACCAGCTCAACACCTGGTCAAGTGTAATTCTGATTCCCTTTCTCGGCCCGGTCTATGGGGTGGGACTGCCCACGCCGCGGCTTGTCGACCTGATCCTGCTGGCCCTGCCGACCAGCCAGGCGACGCGCCTGGTGATGAACGCGGCGCTTGGCGAGCGGTTGTTCGATCGCCCCTGGCTCTCCTATCTGGTGATTGTCGCCTGGGGTATCGCTGCCTATGCGGTCGTGCTCTGGCGGTTGTCCCGGCGCCGGGGATAGCGACGACGCTCTGGCTCGACAGCCCTGTGGCGGTGTCGCCACCTGACTCCGCGAGAAGGGTGGCGCCATACTCATCTCGGTCACGTTGACCGGGACCGTCTCCAACCACCAGGCACACGCCCCGCGGCGTGGCATGGTGCCTGGTAGAGGCACCGCCAGTTCCAACGGGGCATCGCGAGGAGCGGTTGCGACGTGAACACGGCAGGGCCGCGGGTCGTGTTCTGGTGGTCGCGACGCGGCGGCGATTGTCACGATGATGGCGAGTCAGGCGGGAACGCCGCCAGCGCAAGGACGGTGGATGCCGAGCGGCGCCGGCGCGATTACGCCGCGTATCGCTCGATGGCGCCGGAAGGCACGAGCAGACCGGCGGCAATGGCGGCTCGGGCCTGCCCGGCGTAGATCATCACCTCGCGGCCGTCCGTGTAGCGGAAGGCGACTCGCGGCGTCCCGTGCTGGTCACGGTCGACCCATGCGACCTCGATCAACGAGTTGTCCCGGGTGGGATCGGCGGCCTCGATGAACCGCTGACCGGGGTAGAACGCGAAAGCGGAACGATTCATGACGTTGCTGTTCTCCTGAACGATGAGTGGTCGTCTTTCACTGAATAAACGGCCACGCCTGTTTCATGGATCATCGGTGATCGATGTCAATACGCGATAGCGAATCTGTCACGTTCGTGACACGACTGACGGTCAGGCCGCGCGATCGGTGTCCTCCCTCTCCAGCCGCATCCGCAGGAACGTGAGCACGGCGGCGTCCTCCGGATCGAGATCGGTGATCGCGTGCCGCAGCTCGGCGTCCACCTGGAGGCGGAGCGTATGGGCCAGCGTTCCGTCGAGATAGGCGTCGACCACCGCCGGATGCACGTAGCACTTTCGGCAGACGGCGGGGGTATTGCCAAGGCGCTCGGCGACACGCTCGATCGCGGCGACGATGTTGCGCTTCGCGGCCGCCTCGGAATCGACCCGCTCGAATTCCTGTAACGCATGGGCCGCCAGCACGGTTCCGGCCCAGGTCCGAAAGTCCTTGGCGGTGAAATCCTGACCGGTGATCTCGCGCAGGTAGGCATTCACGTCGGCCGAGCCAAGCGTGTGCTGATCGCCCACCTCGTCGAGATACTGGAAGAGGTCCTGACCGGGGAGATCCTGGCTGCGCTTGACGATGCTGGCGAGCCGCCGGTCTCGGATATCGATCCTGTGCTCCTTGCCGCTCTTGCCGCGAAAGGAGAAGCGAACCGTCGCGCCCTCGATATCGGCATGGTCATCTCGCAGCGTCGTCAGCCCGAACGACTCGTTGGTACGGGCGTACTCGTCGTTTCCCACCCGAATCAAGGTCGTCTCCAGCAGCCGGACGACGGTCGCCAGCAGCTTCTCCCGCGGGAGACCCCGCCGCGTCAGATCCTCATCGACGCGCTGACGGATCAGCGGAAGTGCATCTCCGAAGGCGATCATGCGCCCGTACTTCGTCTCGTCCCGGATTTCTCGCCAGCGCGGGTGATACCGGTACTGCTTACGTCCCTTCGCGTCGCGACCGGTCGCCTGGAGATGACCGCGCGGGTCGACGCAGATCCAGACATCGGTGTAGGCCGGCGGAATCGCGAGCGCCTTGATCCGCCGCAGCTCCGCTCGGTCGTGAATAGTTGTTCCATCAACCCCGGTGAAGCTCCAGCCCCGGCCGGCCCGCTTGCGCGTGATCCCGGGGGCGAGATCGGTCACATAGTGCAGTCCCGCCGCCCGCGCCGCGCCGATGGGGTCGGACGGAGGTGTCGCGATGGTCGCTCCTCCACCTGGCGGCGCGATCCTGACAGGCGGCATCTGATCGGTCACCACGGTCCGTGCTGATCTCCCCCCATGACATGCGATGTTCCCGGTTAGCCCGCCCGGTGTTCTCGCCGGCTGATCGGACCGGTTCCGCGCGCCGAACCGTTCCGCCACAGGGCAAGATCGGGGCCGCGCGGGACTGACTCGGTGGCGTTGACTGCTCACCATCGCGCCAGCACGATCGGGGACCGGGACCAGTCGCTTGTGGATCCTGTTTCCCGTCGTCGTCGACATCCGGGATCCCGTGATCCCGCCACCACCCATCCGGTAGGGACGCTGCTTGCCGCGCCCGCGTTCCCGACCGCGCCATTCTTGGACGCCAGCATCCGGATCGTCCGCCACATCCGGGCGTGGCGCATGGTACGCGCCCGGAAGTCCGGTCTCATCGTCGCTATTTCCGTGAACCATGCCCTGGCGCGTCACCAGAACGGCGCGATGAGCAGACGGGTGGGCGACGATGATGAGCCCGGTCGAGTGGCTGACGCGAGTGACCTCCGCCCAGCGCGTGGCACCTGGGCGGGAGACGAAGCCGGGGGTCGTGGTCGCGGGAGTGATGCTGGTTTGCCTGCTCCCGCGCGACGATCGCGTAGAGTCCATCACACGCGCTGGATGGATGCGAGGATCAGACAGGGGGTGACTGATGCGCTGGGGCTTGAGAGGTCGCCGGGAGGTCGATGTTCCGGATGATGATGACAGGGTGGCCGACGACGCCGGGTCGTCGCGCGAGGGCGGCGACGAAATCGTGATTCTAATGCAGGCGCCGAACGAACCGATGGCTCACTACTGGTCCGATCTGCTCGATGAGGCGGGGATCAAGGCGATGATCCGGCCCGGTGGCGCTGGGATCGGCGCCTGGGGATCGGCCGCGACGCTGGAGCACGACATTCTCGTGCTCACCTCCCAGCTCGACGCGGCGCGGGAGATCGTCGAGCAGGCGGAGAGTGACGAGCCCGAACGAGAGATGACGCGGGAACGGTAGGGCCGCGGCGCTCCTGGCACTCAACAGAATGCACGATGAGAGACACGGAGATCGGGCGACGGCGTTAGTCTCCCGGGTCTGGCGTGATACCTGGCCCATTCACCGGCCGGCGCTTCACCAGCCACCAATGATTCTGTCCACCGACGGTGCGGCGATACGCGAGGAGATCGAGCGCCGCCCGGGCAAGGGCCAACCCCCGGCCACCTTCGGCGAGGGCATCGATGTCGATGGACTGGTCGCCCTCCGACAGATTGGTGCCCGCGGATGAGGCGATCGGCGGGTTGTAGGGCGCGCCTTCATCCACGAAATGACCCTCGACCCGATCGCCGCGGCAGGTCAGGCGGAGACAGATCTTCGGGGCAACGACGCCGACCGCATGGAGGTGGCCGTGCCGGATGATGTTCGCCGCGATCTCGCCGACCGCCGTGGTGAACTCAGCGTCCCACGACGTGCCAGTGGCGGGAGGCGTCGCCGCCACGGCCAACCAGAAGCGATCGAGGGCTCGATGGACCGCGCTCATCCCAGCAGCCGTCGATGGTACATCGACCGTCTGCCTCACCGCCGGTGAGCGGGAGGATCCGAGACGACACGCTGGTGGCGGCTCGCCCGGTGGGCCCGAGCTAGTAATCGGCAAGGGCGTCCTCCACTGACGCGTAGGCGCGAAACACCCGATCGAGCGACGTCAGCTTCAGGACCGACTGGGCTTGCGTTCCGGCCGCCGCCAGGCGGAGATCCCCCCCGGCCTGGCGCGCCGACTTCAGTCCGCCGATCAGCGCCCCGAGACCGGAACTGTCCATAAAATCGACAGCCGCTAAATCGACGACCAGTCGCCGGTGTCCACCCTCGACCGCGGCGACGAACCGCTCCCGCACCTTGGTCGCCGAAAGGAAATCGAACCGGCCACTCAGGCGAATCACCGCGGCGCCGCCCGGCTGGGCTTCAATGACCGAATCCATAGCCCCTGTTGCCTCCGAGCGCGATTCTTCGCGCCACATCCCTGGATCGACCCAGCTCACGACATCCCCGCCGCCGGCCGGACGTGATCGCTGGCAGCCATCGCGGCGCCATCAGCCGAGCTCCCCCTCTCTGGTTGGTACGTCGCCGCGTCGAGAACCGCGCTGAGCGCCACCAGATCGTAGGCGGCCCAGCAGACGTTGATCAGGATTGGCACCCCATCGCTGCTCAGACCGAGCGCCAGTTTTCCGAGACCGACGATCATGGCGATGATCAGGCAGACCATCGCCAGCAGCTGCGGCCAGATCAGACGAAGCTCGACACCACTCTGGCGCGTCTTTGCGGTAACGATGAAGGCGAGTTTGCGGCCGAACCAGACGTTGCTGGCGGCGGTCACCGTGGCCTTGATCCAGAGCGGAAAGAGCGCCAGGCTGTACTGCTGTCCGCGCCACGTCGGGATGCCCCACCCGACCACGATGAAGAAGAGCTGATTGACCATCAAGTAGGGGACCACCCGCCAGAAGAACTCATCCGAGAACGCGCGGATCGGGGAGATACCAAAGAGAAGGTAGACCACCGGGGCGGCGAGGTACACAACCGCGAAGAAACCTGAGAGGTAGCTCCACATCGTCGCAAAGTACATCATGCGTTGCCCGGGACGCAGCCCGCGCCGCCCGAGTGGATTCTCCTGGAGCAGAACCTGGATGGTTCCCTGTGCCCAGCGCAACCGTTGTTTCAATGACGTGCCGAGGTCCTCCGGGGCGAGACCCCGGGCCAACACCTCGGCATGGAAGACGGAGTGCCAGCCGTGATCGTGGAGGCGCATCGCGGTCGCCATATCTTCGGTGACCGACACGGTGGCGATTGGCAGAATCGGCAGCGCCTCGTGCTCGCGGTCGAGGTCGACCGCGAGCAACAATGCGCGAACCGCCTCGATCGCGGCCAGGGGCGACGCCTCCCGGGTCGCAAGGTGGCGAAGCGCTTCCTTATCGTCGAGCAGATCCGCCAGACTCTCCTCCAACGTGTCGTCCAGGTCAATCCCGGGGATCTCGGAGAGCTCGACCCGAATAGCCTGAAGATCGTTGCTGACGACGCGCTGAGCCGCGGCCTCCGCACGGCGCTGGAAGGCCCAGGTCACTTCCTGCAGCGACTCTCCGGCGCGCAGTCCGAGACGTCCTTGATTCACCGCCGCTCGCAGGTCGCGGATGGCCGCGCGGGCACTCACCTGCCCCGATGCCTGTACCCGGCGCTCGGCGGTGCGCAGCAGACGGGCGGCGACCACCAGCGCCCAGCGCACCCGTCGCTCCAGCTCCCGAGTGTAGGAGACGATCCCGACCTGCATCAACGCCTCGCGCCGGAGCACGGCGTTCGAGCCGCAAAAGAAGGCAGCGTTCCAGCCATCTTTGGCCTGCATGATCGGTCCGTAGAAGAGACTCGCCTGACTGCCGAAGGGGTCACCGGGCGGTACGTTATAGAACGTTTGGGGCGTCTGCACGAAGGCGACCCGGTCATCGCGAAAGTAGCCCAGGGTTCGATCGAGGATGTCTGGCTCGGGAATCTGGTCGGCATCGAGGATGAGCAGAAATTCCCCCTCGGTCTGGAACAGTGCGTTATTGAGATTTCCCGCCTTAGCATGCAGGGACCGCCCGGACCATTCACTGGAGCGGACGATGTAGCCGACTCCTTCCTCCGCCGCCATCGCGCGCATGGACGGAGACGACCCGTCGTCGAGCACGAAGGTCTGGTGCGGATGCCGGACAACGCGGGCGGCACGCACGGTATGACGGACCAGCTCGACCGGTTCGTTGAGGCACGTAATGAAGACGTCGACCGACTCGTCGCCACGGGGGGCAAGCGGCTCGTGTCGGACCCGCAGTCGCCACATCCCGATCCCGAACAGGCAGGCGTCGATAAAGCTGTAGGTTTCGGCGGCGAGGAGCGCCAGCGCGAGCGGCCACGCCGCCCAGTTGATCGAGACGGCATACCGCCAGATGAGGTAATTGGCGCCGAGGACGATGCTGGCCGCGACCAGGATCCGGATGGCGCCCAGGCGCAGGGTGGTCCCGGTGGCCACGCGCACATCCGCCGTCGCCAGCGGCGGTCGCCCGGCGCCGGCGATCGCTTCGGCCATCAGGCGCGCCTCCGGCGCGTCCAGCGGACGGTCACCACCAGGATGATGGTCGCGATGAGGGCGCCGAGGAGCACCGCGCCGGCGATTTGCCACGCGGGCAGACGCTCCACCAGAGGACGTTCCGCCACGACCACGTACGGCGCCAGGTCAGCCGGGGCGGCCGGCACGGGTGAGGCGGCAGCCCGCGACTGGGGCGGTAGCCCGTCGACCACCGCGGCCACCACGCCCCGGAGCTGCTGCAGCAAGGCAGGGTCGGTCAGAGCGTCGGAGGCCGTCTTCAGACCGGTCGCGTCGTCACCACCGATCGTCAGAATCGCCCGATCACTTGACCACGGACACGGTGTCAAACGGAGCCAGCCGCCACCTTCCCCGGGGACTCGTGCAACCACCGGCGCGATCAGCGCGACCGCGTTGGCGTTAGCGGACGACGCGTCCTGACTGACCGGGTTGCGTGTCCCGTCACCAATCAGGATCAATCCCCGGGACGCGCGGTCGTCGCTCGTCAACCGCCCTGCGGTGACGGCACGGGGAAGGCTCGTCTGCTCGTATCCGGTCCATCGTCCGAGCGCGGCACTCAGCTGGAGGCCCACCTGAAGATCGTCGGATGTTGGCTCGTTGGGCAGCACCACCATCGGTGCGGTCGGGTCATTGGCTTCGAGCAACGGTGCGGGAAAGCGACCAAGATCCAACACATCATAACGATCGTGCGGCAAGATCCAGGCGGAGGTTGGGAGGACAGTCGCCCACGCCGCCGCGGGATCGATAGGTTCGCACCCCGTCCGTTGCACGTCGATGTAGATCCGCGCCTGCAGGACCAGCGCGCGCAGCGGCTGATTGGCCAAACTTGTGTTCAGGAGACTTGCTGGCAGGGCAAAGCTGTAGCGCCCGGAGCCTTCTTCCGGTTGAAGCGAGAAGGTTCCGACATCCCGGCCATTGACCGACGCCGCCACCCAGGACGTGTCGATCTTGATCCCGGTCGAGCTTTCGATCAGGAGCTGCAAACTGGCGCCATCGCGGATGATCCACTCGGGTGGACGCTCGAACGCCAGATCGAGGATGTGCTCGCCCGGTCCGGTGAATGCCCGTCGCTCGACGCCGAGTTGCGCGAAGCTGGCGGCGCCCTCTTGCCATGCCGCCTCTGATCCGGCGGCGGGGACATCCATCGCGGCCAGGATGGCGTGATCCCCGCCGAGCAAGTCGCGCCGGGCCGGCTGAGCCAGGGCGTGAGCCGCTTCCAAAACAGCGGCTGGCGTATCGCCGCTGACGAGGAGCCGGGGGGACGGATCGATCTTCAAGGCGAGCACCCCGGCGCCGTTAGGGACTGACGTTCCGGCGACCGCATAGGTCTTGCCGCCCCACCGGAGATCGCCCCAACGTTCGGCAGGTCGCCATGTTGCGCCAGTGCCCACGAGGATCACCGGGCCATCGGCCGGGGGCTTGCCAGTAGCGATCTTGATCGCAGGCTCCTGTCCAACCTCCGCCGCCCACCGGCCGAGTTGAAAGGTGACGACGCCGGCAGCCTCCAACTCCTCTGGAGTCGGAGCAGTTGAGAGGACCAGCGTCACAGGAGGAGCCGAAGACCCGGTGGGAGCGAAGAGACCCGCAAGATCGGCCAGATCGGCCCCGCCGGGAGACGGTTTTACGCGCAGGTTGAATGCGGAGTCACCGTGAACCGTGGCCCAGAGGGCCGGATTCTGCGGCTCCTCACATTCCGCCTCGGTCAGCCGGAGGTGAAATGCGATGTCGATCGCGTAGCCGCCGATGCGGTCATCACCAGACGCGGCGACCGGGAGCGTCACGCGAAGGCGCCCCTCGTCCACATTCTTCCTGGTCAAAAAGATGCTGTCCAGACTCTGTCCGTTGACGACCACGGTCAATGTCGAACGGGTCGCCAACAGCAGCGGAGAATGGCTGAAGCGAAGATCGATCTCGCTCCCCTTGTCAGGGGTCCGACCTGCCGGAACCGGGAAAAAGAAGCTGAGGACGCTGTCCGTTGACCGCGCGGTGGCGTCGCCATAACCGAGCGATTGGAATGACGGCGCCGCTGCTGCATTCCCGGTGGGGCGTGGAGAGGCAGCTGGGGCAGCAGTTGCCTGGATTTGTGCCTCCTGTGCGCCAACGGCCGGGGGGCCAAAGGCGATCATGGTCAGGAGCAGGACCACGAACGCGCCGCCCGCGCCGAATCGCCGCCTGCCGCGGACAGCGTGGCGATCTTCCCTGCCGCGGCTGACCGCTTCCTGTTGGTTCGTCCCGAGTCCCCACCCTGCTCCCATGACTTCCCGTCCAGCATCCATAAAGCGCGATCGGATCACCTTCCTGGAAACAGCCAGGATCCCCAGACCAGGTTGATGCCGGGTCCGGGAGTGTTCTTCCATCGAGATACCCGAGACCCTGGCAACCCCCGCTGTGCGCCGCGTCACGAGCCGGGCTGCTGGCAGAGCAGCACGAGGGCAGTGAGATCGTCGGTCCGCATGCCAGCACTCCCGCCCAGGACGATCAGTCGATCGACCATGGTCGCCGCATCGGCAGCGCCGTCGACGATGCCCTTCAGGGCCGCCGGGGTGTCCGCCAGCTCAGGACATGCATCGATCAGGCCATCGCTGAAAAGGATGAGGGCGTCACCGGCGGCAAGGGTGACACACCCCTCGTCGTAGCGGGCCGCCGCCGTGATGCCGATCGGCAATCCCCCTGGCTGGAGCGTCTCGATGTCGCCGCCGTGTCGCTGAACGGCCACGTGACCGTGTCCGGCGTCGACGAACCGAAACGTCAGCGACGCGGGATCGAGTCGCCCGTGGAAAAGGGTGACGAAGCTGCCAGAGGCGCTCAGATCTTCGTGCAGCGCCCGGTTGACCTCGGCGACGGCCTCCGCCGGAGGCCGGTGAGGACCGATCGCGCGCAGCGCGGCGCGAACCGTCGCCATCAGGAGTGCCGCTGGCATCCCTTTGCCCATGACGTCGCCAAGGGTGATCGTCACGCTCCCGTCTGCATCGGCCTGCCAATCGTAGAAATCACCGCCGACATCATGGGCCGGCAAACAGCGGGCAGCGAGATCGAAACCCGGAAGCGACGGAACGATGGACGGCAGCAGTCGGGCCTGCACCTCCGCTGCTCGGGCAAACTCTGCTTCAAGCTGCCGGCGCTTCTCGTCGAGCTGAGCGCGCAACTGCACGTTCTGACGACGCAACACGAGGCGGCTGACGGTCCGGTCAACAACGGTTTGAAACTCTTCGCGCACGAATGGCTTGCGGAGATAGTCGTCGGCGCCGCGGCGAAGGGCGTCGATCGCGACGTTCTCCGAGCCAAAGGCCGTCGACATGATGACCGCAATGTCGCGGCCATCGGCGCGAACCTGCTCCAGCACGTCGAGACCACTCGCTCCTGGCATCGACACGTCGAGCAGGATCACGTCCGGGCAAATCTCGTCCATGCGAGCCAGCGCCTCATCGCCACTCGCCGCACTGGCCACGTCGTAGCCACGCGTGCGAAGCCGAATCTGCAGCAGGCGATTGATGTCGGGGTCATCGTCGACGACCAGGACACGCAGTCCTGCCCCAGGCGCCTCAGTCGATGTCAGTTCGACCAGTTCCTCAAGCATATGCGTTCGCGGTGGCGCTGATGGCGCCCGTGGCAAGCAGGTCCGCCACCTTGTCCGCTAACCCGCGCGGTGAAAAGGGTTTGACGAGGTAGGCGCGGGCGCCGCTGGCCAGCCCCTCATCGACCTCGGTCACCTGTCCCTTGGCCGACAGGAGAATGATTGGGATCGCCGCCGTCGCCGGGTCGGCCGACGCCGCCCGGGCGACCTCAAGACCGGACAGACCCGGCATCATGACGTCGAGCACAGCCAGGTCCGGATGCTCGGTACTGATCAGCGCAAGAGCGGCGTCTCCGTCGGTCGCTTCGATCACGACGTGCCCGCGGCGGCGCAGGGTGAAGGCGACCAACTGGCGGATATCGGCCTCGTCGTCAGCGACGATGACACGCGCATTCATACGGTTGCTCCCTGGGTTGATTGGACAAGTTGACGGGCGATGGTGCCCACCAGTTCCTCCGCGGAAAAGGGCTTGCGCAGCAGGTGCGTGACGCCGAGGGCGCGGAGCGACCCGGCGCCGTTTTCGAGGACACCTGGGCTGCCCGTCATCATGATGATGGGACACGCTCTGGTCGCATCGTCATCGCGCAACGTCCGGAGGACGGCGATGCCGTCGGTGCCTGGCATCCGTACATCAAGCAAGATCAGCGCGAACGACTGCTGCCGAGCCAAGGCGATGGCCGCGTCACCGTCTCGCGCCTCGACCACCTGGTAGCCAGCCCGGCCGAGATGCCCGGCGACCAGCCGGCGGGTATCGTCATCATCATCAGCGACCAGAATGGGCCGGGCTCCATCATCATCAGCCGGGAGGGCGTCCCGAATACAACGCAGGATTTGCTCCTCGTCGAGCGGCTTGGTGAGATAGTCGACCGCACCAAGCTCGCGGCCCTTGCCGTCGTCGGGGCGCATCGAGAGGATCAGGACCGGAATCGAGGTCGTCGTTTGGTTGCTCTTGAGCCACTCCAGCACGGTAAAGCCGTCGGCGTCGGGGAGGAGCAGGTCAAGCAGCACCATGTCAGGGGGGTCGTCACGAGCGAGCTTCAGCGCGGTGGTTGCATCGCCGGCCAGGACGACCTGGTACCCCGCGCGCTCAAGGTAGCGGCGAATCAAGCCGGAGATGTCCGCGTCATCCTCCACGACCAGAATCCGACCGCCGGCGGGTGGTGACTCCACGCTCTCGTGGGCATCGCCGCGGCCAGGGCTCGTGTCGGTGCTCATAGGCAGGCAGACGGTAAAGGTGGACCCTTCGCCGGGCGCGCTCTTCACCGATATCGTCCCGCCGTGGGACTCGACCAGCGATTGGGTGATCGCTAAGCCCAGGCCGGTGCCGCCGACCTCCTGCGTCGTGCGATTCCGAGCGCGGAAGAACTTGGTGAAGAGCTGAGCGTGTTCCTCGGGAGTCAGGCCAATCCCCGAGTCGCGGACGTCGATACGCGCCTGCCCATTGGTGGCGCTGACCGCGATATGGAGCTCGCCACCACTCGGGGTGTACTTATAGGCATTCGAGAGCAGATTCGTCAGGACCTGGGTGATCCGGTCGGCGTCGGCCGAGATGGGCGGCAGATCGCGGGCGAAGTCGAGGGTGAGGCGCTGCTGTTTCGCTTCAATCTGGGGCCGGAAGGATGTGGCGACCCGCTCGGCGACGGCCGAGAGGTCGATCATCGTGCGATTGAGATCGACCTTCCCGGCCTCAATCCGGGAGATATCGAGCAGGTCGTTGATCAACCCGACCAGGCGCTCGGCGTTGTTACGGACGATACCGAGGAACTCTTGCTGCTCCGCTTCGAGCTCGCCGACCTCGCCGTCCAGCAGCAGGTCGACGTAGCCCTTAATCGATGTCAACGGGGTTCGCAGCTCGTGTGACACCAGCGACACAAAGTCGGTTTTCATTCGATCGACTTCACGCTCTCGCGTGACGTCCCGAAACGTGAAGAGTCGGCCAAGGGAACTTCCGTCCCCACCGTGGACCGGTGTCGAGGAAAGATCGAGCTCGCGTTCCACCGGCCATCGCTGGGTCACGATCTCAGAGAAGCGCCGCTCGCCATCTCCCAGGCCATCGCGCAGCATGTCGCTGACTTCCGGGGAAAAGGTCTGCACGACGCGGTTCCGAAACTGGCCGATGGGGTACCCCGCCAGCGACGTTGGGTCGATCTCGAAGAGTTCTCCGAAGCGCCGGTTGGCTTTCTTGATGGTGCGATCGGGCGAGATCATGATGATGGCGTCACCGGCCGCATCGAGAATGGCATTGGTTTCGCTTTGTGCTCGCTCGGCGTCAACGTACTGGCGCTGGATCTCGAGCGCCGCTTGCTGCAGCTCGGTGACGTCGACCATAATCCCTTGCCAGTACTTCGCTGATCCGTGCTCGTCGCGGACCAGGACGGCTTCGTCTCTGATCCAGACGGTCCGGCCATCGCGGGCCCGCATCCGGTACTCAATGCTGAAGCGTTCACCGGTCGCCTCAGTCCGCTCGTCCTCGGCCAGGACCCGGTCACGATCGTCGGGGTGCAGCAACCGCGGTCCAAGATCGGGGTCGCCGATCCACTCCTCCCTCGAATAGCCCAACATTTGCTCGATCTGGGGACTGATGTAGGTGATCGCCCAGATGGCCGCGCCCTGGTCGACATTCTCGACGTAGGTAACCGCGGGAATCTGCTCGACCAGCGTGCGAAAGCGGGATTCCGTCTCGCGGAGCTGCGCTGCCGCCTGCTTCTGTTCGGTCACGTCGATAGCCATCCCGCCAACGAAGCGCTGGCCGGACGGATCCTGGAATGGAAATTTGTAGACGGTCCAGAATTGCTGGATACCGTCCGGACCGAGGATCGACTCCACCGTCTCGACGACGGCGTCGGCGGAGAGGACAGCGACGTCGTTGCTCCGCAACTCTTGCGCGGTCTCCTCGGGAAAGAGCTGAAAATCATCTTTGCCACTGATGTCGTCGGCCGTGATGTCGAAGCGGACCTGATGCATCCGGTTCGTATAGACGTAGCGAAACGCGTCGTCCTTCATCCATGCCGGCGCTGGACTGTGATCCATGAAAGCGGTGAACCGAGCTTCACCTTCGCGCGCCCGCTTGAAGAGATAGGCTCGACTGAGCGCCACATTGATCTGCTCGGCCAAACCGGTCATCAGACGGAGATCCACGTCAGAGAGAGACGTCGACGTACTCTCGACGTTGAGGAGGGCGACGACCCGATCCTCATCGCGGAGGGGCACGCAGATCTCCGCGACCACCCGTTCGTCAGCGAGGATCATTTCGGGGTGATCGCGACCGTTGACGATGAGCGCTGGCTCACCGGTTCGAGCGACCTGCCCTATCACTCCGCGGTCGATGGGTAGGCGGTCGAGTGGGTGTGCATAGCCGGTCTGGTGCTGAAGCACGAGAGCGTCATCGTCGAGGGTGTAGCAGCTGACATGCGAGTAGCCGAACGTGCGGGCGATCGTGTCGACGACTGTGCGGAAGATGACCCGGATGTCGAGCTCTCGCTCCAGCGCCGTTCGCACTTCGCCTACCAAGGCCAGTTCTCGTCCCTGGCGCTCGGCGGCGCCGTACAGCAAGCGGTAGCGCTCCTCCCCTTCACGGAGCGCTTTTTCCAGCTCGATGCGCTGCGTGATATCGCGCGAGGTCCCCACCAGGCCAGCAATCTTCCCCGAGCGATCGATCAGAGGACTCTTGTTGGTGGAGAGCCACCGATCCTCACCGTTCGGACCGATCTGTGGCTCCGTGTTCGCGATCAACGGCAGTCCGGTCTCGATGATTCTGTGCTCGTCGGCAAGGAACCGTTTCGCCCACTCATGAGGAAAGAAATCGGCATCGGTCTTTCCGATGGCGTCGAGCGGGTCGGCGACCCCGACGGCCGCTGCGAAAGCTCGATTGACATGGAGGAAGCGCGAATCGGTGTCCTTGATGAAGATCAGGTCGGGCACGCTGTCCATCAGTTGCTGCAGCAGGTCACGCTCACGGGCGATGTCGGCGGCGGCCTGCTTCCGGTCGGTGATGTCGCGGGCAACGCCGATGAAGCACCGCTCGCCGCCATCGGTCATCTCGGTCACATCGAGCTCGATCGGAATCTCGCGATGGTCCTGCCTGCCGGCGGTCACCTCTCCGCTGAAACCGGCGACCGCTTCAGCGGCGGTGGACGATGCACCAGTGATGTCGAACGTCTCAGGTGACGCGAGCGCGGGAACCAGGTCGCTCACCGGGCAACCGACGATCTCCGTTTCCCGATAGCCGAAGATCCGCTCGGCGGCCGGGTTGAATGACCTGATCAGGCGGTCACTATCGAAGGTGAAGATGCCTTCGCCGATGTTGTCGAGGACCGCCTGCATGCGTGCCTCGCTGTCGCGTGCCCGCTGGACAGCCGACTCCAGCGCGTTGACCGTGGTCTGGAGGTGATCGGCCATACGGTCAAAGGCGATCGAGGTCTGACCGATCTCGTCGCCGCGATTGAGTCGAATCCGCTGATCGAGTTCGCCATTGGCAATGCGACGGGCCACGCTGGCCACGCAGGTCATGGACGAGGCGATCCGTTGTGAGAGGAACCACGCCAGCGCGAGGCCAAGGATGATCGCGGTCACGGTGCCGGCGACGAGAACCGATTGGAGCCGGGAGTTCGCGGCGTCGGCCCGGGCCGTGCGGGTCGCGAGCAGGGTCCGCTCGGTGGCAATCGCGTCGCGCGCGACGGCCTCCATGCCCTCAAACTGCGACTGGCCCCCGCTTTGAGCCACGAAGGTGGAGACATCCGCCATTGCGGCCCCGCCGCTGCTGACCTGGCGCCGGAGCGCGATACCGGGTTGCGTGATCTCTTGCTGCCAGCGAGCGGCCTCCCGCGCGATTTCTCGCCAGCGCTCGATCTGCGGCGGATTGTCGGCCGTCAACCTTTCAAGCGCATCGAGTTGGACCTGGTAGCTGTCCTTGCCAGCAGTGTACGGGTCGAGGAAGCTGTCTTCGCCGGTGAGTAAGAATCCTCGGTAGCCCGTCTGCATCGAGGTGAGGTCGTTGACAGCGATCTCCGCCTGATTGATCACCGTCAGGGTGTGCTCAACCATGGCCGTCGCCTGCCGGTTATCCCGTGTCGTGCGGTAGGCGAAGACGCTCTGGCCGGCGACGATGGCCAATACCAGTCCAAAGGCGCCAAGCAACTGCCAGCGAAGACTCAAATCACGTAACCATCGCATCATCGGACCGGTCCCATTCCCATAGCGTCACCGACGGATACTTCGTCAAACAATCGAACGACTGCGTGTGGTGATGTATCAGGCCGACTTCCCTGAACCGTTCACCCCGAAAGAACCACCAGTCGACGCGTTTCGACGTTCGTTGCGCCTGACCGGACTAGAGGAGTCACGTGTGAGCCAATCCCCACTCCTGCCGTGATGGAGCAATGATGCGGCTGTTATGTCACCCTGGAAGCAACGTGGCCGAGGTGTCGTCATCGGCGACTCGTAATTCCCTGTCGATTGGCCAAAGACCATCGGGGCTATCCGGCCCTGTCGACATCGTAGGCGACTCAGTCATGGGGACAGAGGACCCGTAAGTACCATTGTGGGCGTCCGGATAGGTGCCACCCGAGACGACCACTGGTTCATGGGCCGGTTTCAGCTCACCACCATGACTCATCAATGCCGGCCGTTCGGCCGGGGGCAGGGCGTTGACCAGTGAGGGAGGTGGTTATGGGAGACGTCCCGCCAGGTAGGGACTGGTCGCGGCGGTCCGGAATGCTTCCAGAGCCGCGGGGGATGTATCGATCGGCCAGTCGGCCGACGTGGCCTCGTTGAACCAGACGACGGCCCGGACTGCTGGGAAGTCTGCCGCTAATTGCCGTCCGAATGCGTCGGCAATCCAGGCGGCTTTCTCGCCCCCCGCTTCTGATGACGCGATCTCGGCGATCATCATCGGCCTCGCCGTCAGCGTCAGCACGTCGGCGTAGGAGCGACCAAAAATATCGGCGAAGCTCCGCCACGACGACCAGGGCTGGCTCGTGCCAAAGTTGTAGCCGTCCAACGCCACCCAGTCGACATAGGCGTCGCCGGGATAGAGTGCCGTCAGCGGTAATGGCGCGTCCTGGACAACACTGGGCGACCAGACCCATTGAACGTTCGTGGCGCCGGCCGCGACGAAAAGATCATGGAGGTGCCGCCAGGCGTCGATGTAGTCATCAGGGGTGTTGCCGTTGACACGGCCGCACCATGGATACCAGACGGCGTTCATCTCGTGCGCGAAACGGAGATAGACCGGGCCGCCATAGGCGGCCAACCGGTAGGCCCAGGAATTAACGTAGGCATCGAAGTCACCCCGGGCGATGATCGCCAGTTGGTAGGCTGGCTGTTCGACCCCGGCGGCCGGATCCCACGGTTCCCAGGTGATCATCGGCACCGCCCCCGTCGCGGCCACCGCTTGCAGCAGGCGAACGTCGATCACGTCACCAGTCACACCCGTCGCACCGCCCCACGCCTCGTACCAGGAGACCATCGCCGGACTGCGTCCGATCTGGTCGGCCAACAGACCGATCCGTGCCGGGTCGCTGGGCGCGCCGGGAATAAAAGCGCCAAGGGCGATCGGCGATGGAGACGCCAGGGTGGGTGATTGAACGGGACTCGGCGAGCGGGTGCCCCGGGTGGAAATGGTCACGGTGCCCCGGGCCTGTCCCTGACCTGACGGTATCACGACGATGATCGCGACCGACGCGGCGACCAGCGTTTGAACCAGACGTGAGAGCCGGGATCGTAGCGACACAACGGACTCCCTGTGCGGCTGAGATCCGCGTGACCGGATTCAGCCTTGGCCGCCGGGACGCGGTGCCTGCGCGAGCGCGACCAGGCGGACGGTCAGACCTCCGCCCCGCCGGAATGAGTCACCCATCCGCTCCACGACGAAGCATGAGTCGCAGGGTCAGCGTGCCGGCCGTCTCCTCGACCGTCGGGGTACCGTCGATGGCGATGGTGACCGGTGGAGGGTTGGCAGTCATGGCGCCAAGCGCGTAGCCCCAGGCGGTATAGCCGCCATCGTCGGTGGCGAGGAGCCCGTCGAGGCGGATACTGGTTAGCCCCGGGCCATTGGCGTCGAGCTGGGCCAGCAGGTCGGCCGCCAGCTCCGAGAAGAGGCGCGGCAGATCGTCTCCCTGGCCGCGGATCGCCGCGGCGACGGTGGCGTCGTCGGACGGGGCGGCGTCGCCATCGCCGCGCACGGTGGCAATGACACCTTCGAGCCCGGCAGCGATGACCGCCTCCGGGCTCGACCCGAGGGCGGTCAACTCGATCAGGTCCGGGGCGTCGCCTGTCGCAAGCGTGAACGATCCCGCGGCGTCAGTTTCCTCTGCCATGGTGCCTCCTCCGGACGAGTCTCCGGGTCATCGCTGCCGCGGTCTCGCCATACGGCGGCCACCTGGCCGCGGTTTCGTCCGACCCAGGGCGAACGATAGCACCCGGCGCGGAAGCTTGGTCGGCCCGTCGCGTCACGCCCGGCATGCAGCGTGCTTGCGTCTGATGAATCGAGCATCAGCATGACGCAGGCGTGCAACGAGGAGGGCATCGATGAAGCTCGGTCAGGTCGACGTGGGGAGTACCGCAAAAACGACCTTTCGCGAGTTCCGGGAGGACGACCTCCAGGGGCTGGCGGCCCAGGTCGCCTACAACTTTCTGTTCGCGGTCGTTCCACTGCTGATCTTTCTGACTGCCCTCTCCGGGTTCGTCAGCCGCGCGGTGGGTGTCAATGACGCCATGTCGAGCATCACCGACTGGCTCTTCGCCAACCTGCCGGTGGCCACCGCGGCGGCGGTCAAGGAACCGATCGAGAACGTCATCAAGAATCAGTCGGGTGGGTTTCTGTCGCTCGGTGCGCTGCTCGCGCTTTGGGGCGGGAAAAATGCCATCGCGGCGATGATGAAGGCGCTCAACGTTGCCTTTGATGTCGAAGAAACGCGTCCCTGGTGGAAAAAGAACATGATCGCCATCGGCCTCACGATCGCTCTGGGTCTGGCGGTCGTCGCGGCCTCGTCGTTTTTCCTGGCCGGCTCGTTCGTCGGTGATGAGCTCGCGTCGAAGATCGGCCTGGGTAGCACCTGGACGATCATCTGGAGCTTTTTGCGCTGGCCGTTGATCGCACTCGTCATCATCGTGGCGGTGGCCTTCTTCTATCACGTCGGCCCGAACGTGACCGCGCCGTTCCGGTGGCTGACCCCTGGCTCCGTAGTGGCGGTTGTGTTCTGGGGTATCGCCACGCTTGGCCTGAGCTTCTACTTTCGCTACTTTGGCGGCTATGCCGAGGCCTATGGCGCGCTTGGCGGCGTCCTCGCCTTTGTCTTCTGGATGTACGTGATGAGCCTGATCCTGCTGCTGGGCGGCGAGTTGAACGCCGTGCTGGCCCGAACGCAGGATGCCGGGACCAGGGATCAGGTGGCGGATCCCGCGAAGCATCCCTCCGACGGTGGTTCAGGCCGGAAATCGTTTGGCGCACCGGACGCGGAGCGTCCGGACGGGATGATGCCGGTCGGCACGGCAAGCGTGCTTCTCTCGTCTCTTCGGGGCTCAACGTCATGGCCCTCGTCCGAGCGTGACGCCCGGGTCCGTCTGGTGGGTGAAACGCCGGTCGAGCAGGGGCGACGCGGGCGGCGGGCGTTGAGCGCGCTGGCTGTCTCGGCCGCCGCGGCGGTCTCCGCCGCCCTCGTTGGCCTGGGGCGCCGCCATCACCCCTAACCACCGTGGCGCCAGACCTGACGGCAGGGTTCCACGTGAAACCATTGCGGATAATGCAGACTGCCGCCCCCTTTGCTAGTCGGGGGCGGGCGTCCTGATACACCAGATCATCACATGGAGTAACACCCGTACCATGACGCGTCGGCTCCACCATGGCCGGGTCCTGGTCGGGCATCGTCCGATCGATGTCGAGCGATCGCCTACAACGTTTGCCTTAGTCGATGTTATGACAATGGGATGCTTGTGCGCTGATCGCTCGGCGCTGCGGGGGAGCTGAGGTTCGCGGTGACCATCTGGTATGCTGACCGCTATTCCTGGCACGATGGTTCCCTGGGCTCCGCAGGCTCCGACCGGCGAAACGCTGCCACCTTCCGGCGCGTTAGAGGGTCGGAAAGGAGCGTGGAGCCGCCGGGATGGATGTGCCAATCACGTGGACCACGGCGCGGCCGAGATTCGGTGCTGGCACCGGCTCGGCCGTCGGGAGTGGGGTCTTGGCGGTTAACGATGCGGATCTGGTCGGGCGTGCCCGGACGGGCGATCAGGTCGCGTTTGCCCGTCTCTTCGAGCAATACCACGCCCCGATCCTGAACTATCTCCATCGGATGGTCGGCGAGCGTGCGCTGGCCGAGGACCTGACCCAGGATGCCTTCGTCAAGGCGTATAACGCCCTCCCCGCGACACGCCCCGATCTGGCATTCAAAGCCTGGCTGTATCGGATCGCCACGAACACCGCGATCAGTCACCTCCGGCGCCGAAAGATCGTTCAGTGGGTGCCCTTTCTGCCCGGACACGAGCGGGCTGACGAGGAGTCGATCGAGCGCAGCGTCGGTGGTCGTTACGATGTCGAACAGGTCCTGTCGCGGATGCCGAAGCACTATGCCGCCGCGCTGCTGCTGCGCCACTATCAGGGTCTCTCGCTGATTGAGACAGCGGAAGCGTTGGGCGTCTCCGAGAATGCCGCTAAGCTGCGGCTCTTTCGTGCCCGCAAAGCGTTCGCCGAGATCTATCAGCGGGATGAGGCAACCGCTGGCGCCAGGCCATCGGCTGAAGAGCTGGACCGGGAATCGCGCGAGGGGATCGAGCGATGAACGGTCACGAGCGCGCGCGAGAGCTCCTCTCCGCGCGGATGGACCAGCCGCTTGATCCAGCCCTCGGCCGCGAACTGCAGAGTCATCTCGCGAGCTGCCCGACCTGCCGGCACTTTGCCGATCAGATGGCGTTGATCTCGCGGAGCCTGCGGGAACTGCCCCAGCTTCCAGCGAGCCCGGCGGTCAGCCGCGCCGTTCTCGACCGGGTTGGGACCGGCCGGTCAGCCTGGGGCGGCCGCGCTTTCCCGGTTGGTCGTCGCTGGGCGTCCTCACCGCTGCTGGCGGCGGCCGGTTCGTTGGTGTTGCTGGCGGCGCTGGCGTTCACGCTCGTGCTGGCGTTGCATCCTCCGGGTGGAAATGGCGAGGGCAAGACGCCCGCACCGCTTTCGGCGGCCGATTTCGCGGCGCAGATGACGACCAGTACGGCTATTGCCGAGGTGCGGCGTCCGACCATCCCGGCCGCCACAACCCCTCCAACACTGACCTCGGATGCCCCGCGCTCGATCGATGGCGCGCTGGTGACCGCCGCCGCCGTCGCTCCGACCGGGACGCCGCCGCCCACGGCGCCGACGGAGACGCCGGTTGCGGCCGCCCCCGCACCGGTGCCGACGCTCATCAACGTCCGCGTCCCGACCGGGGTGCCTGTAACCGGGCCTCCTGATGTCGCTGAAACGACGAGCACCGCGGCCGCCGTCATGGCCGTCGCGCCGACGGTGGAGGCAACCGCTATTGCGCCCACGGCGACCGAGGAGCCCGTGGCCAGCGCGACCGCCACGGTGGCCATCGAACCGACCGTGACACCCACCGTGACTCCGGAGCCGCGGCCGGCGGCAACCTCAACTACCTCGCCGCCCACGGCGACGGCGACGCCTCCACCGACGGCAACGGTGACACCGGCGCCGACACTCACCCCGGAACTCACCGCGACACCGCGGCCGGTGCCCACCGCCACCACCCTTCCCGACCCGACGGCGACCGCGGAGCCATCATCGCCCACGCCTGAGCCATCGTCGACGCTGGTACCGGCACCAACCGGGACGCCGGTGCCGACAGCGACGCTGACCCCGGAGCCAACATCCTCACCGGTGCCTACGGAGACGTCCGTACCGGTACCAACAGCGACGCCGGTGCCGAGGGAGACGCCCGTGCCGGCGCCAACAGCGACGCCGGTGCCAGTGCCGAGCGAGACGCCGCTACCGACCATGACGCCCGTGCCGGTGGCAACCGATACCCCTCAGCCGGTGCCGACCGAGATATCGACGCCTTTCCCGACGGTGCTGCCGACGGAGACGCCGGTTCCCGAGCCAACCGCTGCCCCCCAGGCGACGGCGCTGCCGACGGAGACTCCGCTGCCGGAGCCAACCGAGGCGCTGCCGACGGAGACGCCACTCGCGGCTCCAACCGTGGTGCCGGTGCTGACGGAGAGCCCCGCTGAGGTCGAGCCGACGCAGCCGCCGATTGTGTCGGTCGATGGGATGACCCCGATCGGTGGTGACGAGCCAGTGGTCGTCACGGACGAGCCAGTGGTCGTCTCGGACGAGCCAGTGGTCATTACGGACGAGCCGGCAATGGCGGTCGAGACGGATGGCGCTACGGAGACGCCGGCGGCGGTCGTGACGCTGGATGAAACCCCGGCTCCTCCGACAGCAACGGATGAACCAGCGCCTCCGATCGTGGTCGGTGGTCCCGACCAGCAGTCGCTTGATCCGACCGTGACGCCCGAGGAGACGCCGGTCACGGACGACGAGGTGACGCCCGAGAATGGCGGCGCGGACGGCCCGATCGAGGCGTCGACGACGCCTGACGTGGCCGTGGTCGTCACTGATGCGCCGTCCAGTGGCATGGGTGGTGTGTCACCGGTCGTGACCGACACATCGGAGCCGTCGATTGCCCCGGTCGATCAGGGAACAGCGGTGAATGCGCCGGAGCCGACATTCGCCCCCGATGCGACGGAGCCGGTGGCACCGCCGGTGGAGGAGCCGGCGCCGGTGGACAACGGTTCCGCCGGACCGGTTGTGGTGGATGAGACACCGGTGGTCGATGAGACCCCGATCGATGACGCGGCGGCGGGCGACATCAGCGCCGGAGAGGTCGCTGGGGAGCTGACGACGGACGCCGTGGCGGCGACTGGCGCGGCGAGTCTGGCCGGGGATGGGGCGCTCGCCTATCCGGTCGGTGGTGCGGTCCGGGTGTTCGTTCCGGATTCGGGGCAGACGTTCGAGGTCGCTGGCGCGTCGCACCCGATCTGGTCGCCTGATGGGTTCTCGTTGCTGATCGCGATGCCTGACCAGTCGACGGGCGCGCCCACGATCGCGATCTGGGACCGGGCCACGGGGACGATCTCGGGCGTCGCTGCCGCCGGTGACGGTGGGGCCTTCCGTGATCTACCGGCCGGTTGGATAGAGAATCAGGCGTATTACCAGCGCGTCTATTCCGAATCTGGCCTCGTCGAGCTGCATGAGGTGGACAGAGGGGGTGGGCGGGATGCGGTGTCCTGGTCATCGGCCGGGGGAGGGTCGTTCAACGGCAGCGTGGAGGAAGCGCTGGTCGGCCCCGGCGGCGCCATCGTCTATCTGACCGGCGGCACGTTGATGGTGGCTCCCCTGTCTGAACCCGGGAACGGCACCGTCGTCGCGGGAGCCGGTACCCTGCGGGGGATCGACTGGAATGGAGCCGGCGATCGGCTGGTGTTCACCGACGGGGTGGGGTTGCGGATCGCCGCCGCGGATGGCTCGGGGGCCGGTGCGATGGCGAACGACTCCGGGGCCGTCCTGGTCGGCGTGCGTTGGGCTCAGGGGACGATCAGCTTTGGCAATGCCAGCACGGGACAGCGTCAGACGCTCGACACGACCGCGTTCCGCTAGTGGCCCGATAGTCGGATCGGGCCGGTGCGTCGCTCATCGGGATGCGGTCGGTCAGGCGAAGCCGCGAGGTACCGCTGATCGGCCACACAGCGTTCGGTGGCACGCGTGGACGATTGGGCAACTGCCGGCCGCCGGGATGTGTGTCGCCCTCCCCTCCCCTACCGGCCATGGCGAGCGCGGCGAATCCTCGGATGTGCCGGTGGTAGATTTATGTCAAGTTTAGCGTGCGGTCCACCTGGGTGGACCGGTGACAGGTCGCCCATGCTAGAATCGCCTGCCGTGTCAGGGACCGTGAAACTGGGGCTCAGATGCCGGACGAGGCTTCCGATCAGAGCGTTCGTTTTGGTCGGACGGTGGTCATGGTCTCAAGTGGCTCCCTCCTCCAGCAGGCGGTCGATGCAATGATCGTCGGGGCAAATGCGCGTGGCATGATTAGTGGCGGCTCGGACTCGGTGCGAACGTGGGGCGGCGACGACATCGAGCAAGAAACGATGCGACGCGCTCCGCTTCGCCTTGGTGACGCGATCGTCACCGGTCCAGGACTCCTCCAGGAACACGGTGTCCGGGCGATCATCCATGCCGTGAGCGCACCCGCGCTGGGAGAGATGGCGCGGTCACGAGATGCTCGCCGGGCGCTCGTCGCCGCGCTGGAGCAGGCGGACGAGGAGCGTGTTCGATCCATCGCGCTGTCGCCGCTGCCAGCAAGCTTCGACGACGGAACTCGGCTGACTGATGAGCAGATCCGCATCGCGCTGATCGATGACCTCGTGGGATACCTGCGCCGAGGCACTACGCACCTGGAACGGGTCGCGGTGGTGCCGCGCTTCCCTGATCACATTGACCTCTACCTGGCCGGCTTTCGCGAGGCGCGGCGCTCGCGTTGGACAGCGCCGTCGTGAGGCGGCGCCAGGAGAGCCGTCCCCCCGATGGATCTCCAAGACAGTGGCGTTTCACCCCGGCGGTCTGGCGGGGCAGCCGGCAGCTGTCGCGTCGCCAGGTCGATCTCCTGCTCCGGTTTCGCTCCGGGTCGGTCGTCCCTGGCGCCGCCGACCGCTTTGTCGCGATGGGCCTCCCGGCCGAGATTGTCGATCAAACACTCAACCGAGTGCGATCACTTGAGGGATGGGCAGATGTCTGGACCTGGACGGCGCAGCGCTTCATGGGCGACGCCCGTCAGCGAACGGTGTCGGGGGAAAGCCGGCCTGCCGCCGAGGCGCGCCGGCTAGCGGCGCTCTCGTATCACGCTGCGACCACGCTCGTCCTCAGGGATTTGAAAAAAGCCCGAGCGCTGCGGTCGGCGTCGGTGACGCTGTTTGCTCAGGCGGCCCCGGTGGTCCTCCCGGCGGTCCTTCGCGTGGATGTGACATGGCGCACGCGACGTCTTCCCGGGTTTCTCGTCCGGCCGGTGGGCGACAGTCAACCTCCGCTGCTGGTCGTGCTGAACGGGGCCACCACCGCCAAGGAGGAGCTCATCGGGTGGGCTGACCGATTCCTGGACCACGGTATCGGCTATCTTGCGCTCGACTGGCCCGGAACCGGCGACGCTCCTCGAATGGATACCATCCTCGACGACACCAGCGATGACCTGACGGATGGCCTGTTTCATCTGGCTGGGTCACACGGCTTCGATCCCGGACGAATCTCGCTCCTCGGCGTCGGCATCGGAGGGGCGCTGGCCGTGCAGGCGACTGCAGCCGACCGGCGGATCGCCGCCTGCGTCGCCGTCAGTGCGCCATTTGACGCGGCGAGGTGGATCCGATCGATGCATCCGCTGCTGAGCCGTCAGCTCGTCGGTGCCAGCGAGCACGACGAGGGGCAGCTCCCTGTGGTAGAGCGATTTGCGTTGGCAGAGGCCGCGGAGCGTCTGCGGGCGCCGCTGCTGGTCTTCGGCGCCGGGCGAGACATGGTCGTTCCGCCTGGGGAGGCGATGCGATTGGCGTCGGCGGTCGGAGACCTGGCGACGCTGGTCTGGTATCCTAACGGTCACCATGCGTTGTATGATTATGTCAACTCATGGACTGATGACGCCGCCCAATGGCTTTCTGAGGTGCTTGGTGTCAAGACGACAGCCGGTTCCACCCGGTTGGAGTCGCTGGCACTGACCCAACGCTCGGAAGTAGTTGTGCAAAGCGACCCGACGCCTTAATGACCAGGCCGGTGCCCAAACGAATGAACTAGACATAATCATCCCAAGGGCAGAAAGGCATCGAGTCAGTCAGGGCGGGGTCGGCGGCTGACCGCTCGCAGCGCACCGGCCGCGATGACGATACCGGACCTGCATGACGCACGACGGTAGGAGGAGCGAGCGGCCCCTGGCACCTCTCGAGTGTCACAGCCCGCCACGAGCCTGGAATGCTCGCGACACCACGGTGGTGACGCCAAGGGAGGGGCGCGTCGGCCAAGGGGGCCGAAGTTGTCGAACGAACCGCCGCGGACTGGGCGCCGGTTCGGCCGTCGGCCATGACGATGACTCGTTGCTGACCTCCCTCGAACGGTGGAGATGATTCGTTCAGGCAGATGCGTTCCAGTTGCGGTGATACTGGACCGAGCGATCCACGCCGCCCATGCTGCGGCGCCGGCGACACCATTGCGACACGAGGGAAGAGGGAATGGCCGACGACGAGCTGGTAGCGCAGATCCGTAACCTGATCGCCGGTCGCGCGGACCAGGGCATCATCGGGGTCGCCGAACGACTCGGGCCGTCCGAGTGGGCGGACATCGTTCCCCGGCTCGACCCGGACGAGCTCGCCGCGCTGCTCCGGTCGCTGCCCGAAGACGAGATGGCGCGACTGCTGGAGGAGCTTGATCCGGCGGCGGCCGCCGACATCCTCCGTCCGTTGAGCGGCGGTGCCGCGGCGGACCTGCTGGGGGCGATGGACCCCGACGACGCCACCGACGTCATCGAGGAGCTCGGCACCGTCGCCGCCGAGCGCATCCTGGTCGAGATGCCCCCCGCCGATGCCGCCGAGCTGCGTGAGCTGCTCGCCTATCCCCCTGACTCCGCCGGCGGCCGCATGACCCCCGCCTTTGTCGCCATCGCCCCGGAGCTGCGCGCCGATCAGGCGATCGCCGCGCTACGCCGCGTCGCCGAGGAAGCCGAGACCATCAACTACGTCTATGTCGCCACCCCGGATGGGGGCTTACTCGGCGTGCTCTCCTTGCATGCCCTGGTCCTGACGCGTCCCGGCACCCCGGTCCGCGAGCTGATGCAGACCGGGGTGGTGCGGGTCCGGGCCGACGCCGATCAGGAGGTGGCGGCGCGGTTGCTGACCGATCACAACCTGCTGGCGTTGCCGGTGGTCGATGCGGACGACCGGTTGCTGG
>JAABUR0100002405.1_pt1 | contig 28722 bp, 30 predicted proteins | sample 5560091 | NCBI WGS metagenome assembly JAABUR01 (sample SAMN10711879, study PRJNA513375) | rock metagenome | isolation source: Antarctica rocks | place: Antarctica: Victoria Land, University Valley sud
AGATGTCCTCGCTCGCGGCGCTCCTTGCGACGGGCCTGCGCGAGCGGGAGGTGCCGGGCAGGATCGCCAGCTTCACCGCGCAGGCGGCCGTCGCGGTCTTCTCCGCCGCGTACGACGAATGGGCCGAAGACACCAGCGCGGACTTCTCGACACTGATGCAGCGGGCGCTTGCCGACCTGCGCCAGGCCATCGGCGCCGGGTAGTCCATCCGTCGACCCGCCACAGCCCAGGCGCCCCCGTCTGTGTCTGCCGGCGCGTCACTCCTGTGCCGTACGCGGATCCCGCTGCGGCGTCCTGGCGGCGCCCCGGTCGGTTGACTGTCGTGATCTGCGAGCCGATACCGGCACAGCGGACGGTGCACGGTTGTCCTGCACACGGCTGCCTGTTCGACTATTTAGTGACGGTGGCAACCGGCCGCCGGAGGAGGTTGGGTCATGAAGTACCTGTTCTTGCTGCAGACCGCTGACGATGGGCCGCCGGCGCCCGGCTCGCCGCAGGCCGCGCAGATGTTCACCGACTACCAGGTGGCCCTGCAGGAGATGGCTCGGGCGGGAGTGCTGCTGGACTGCGCGCCGCTGCAGGGCGCATCACTGGCGACCACGGTGCGGGTCCGGGACGGACAGACAATGCTCACCGATGGCCCGGCGGCCGAGCTCAAGGAGCAGGTCGGCGGCTACACCCTGGTCGACTGCGCCGACCTGGACCAGGCGCTGCACTTCGCGGCGATGCTCCCCGCGGCCACAGCCGGCTCGGTGGAGGTGCGGGCCGTCATCGACACCGGCGGCACCGCGCTGGCAGCCACCGCCGCCGCCGAATCTACGGCGGGAGTCGCCTCCTGACCGTGCGGGGCGACGTCGACCGGATAGGGCTCGAGCAGGAGCTGCGCGCGCACTGGTCGGCCGCGGTCGCCAGCGTCACCCGGTCCACGGGTGACCTGGCGGTCGCGGAGGACGCCGTGCAGGACGCTTGCCTGGCCGCGCTGGCCACCTGGCCCACCGCCGGGTTGCCCGCCGACCCACGCCGTTGGCTGATTGGCACAGCTCGGCACAAGGCCCTGGATGTGCTGCGCCGGGAGGCTCGCCGCAGCGTGAAGGAGGAGGTGGCGGTGCGCGAACTATCCCTGCCCAGCGAACCCTCTACAGCCGGCGACCCGGCGGTTGCACCGGAGGACCAGCTGGCGTTGATCTTCCTGTGCTGTCACCCGGCGCTGGACCTGCAGGTCCGGGTCGCGCTGACGTTGTGTTCGGTCTGCGGGCTCAGCCCGCATCAGATCGCCGCGGCGTTCCTGCTCCCCGAGCCGACGCTGACCAAACGTCTGGTCCGCGCCCGGCGCAAGATCCGCGATACCGGCATCCGGCTAACCTCGCCCAAAGCCGAGGCGCTGCCTGAACGCCTCGACGCCGTGCTGCGGGTGGTGTACCTGGTGTTCACCGAAGGGCACCGCACCAGCACCGGACCCGCACTCGTGGGCGAGGAGCTCTGCGACACGGCGATCGCGCTGGCCCGGGCACTGTCGGCGCTGCTGCCGCACGAGCCGGAGGTCACCGGGCTGCTGGCGCTACTCCTACTGACCGACGCCCGCCGCGACGCCCGCACCGACGACACCGGGCAGCTCGTGCTGCTCGCCGAGCAGGACCGCAGCCGCTACGACCCGGTCCTGATCGCCGAGGCCGAAGCGCTGCTCGAGCGGGCGCTGCGCACCAACCGGCCTGGCCCCTACCAGGTGCAGGCCGCCATCGCTGCCTGCCACTCCACCGCCCGCCACCCGCGCGACACCGACTGGCGGGAGATCGCCGCGCTATATGGCGAGCTGCTGCGCTACGAACCGACACCCGTGCACGAAGCCAACCGCGCCGTCGCCGTCGCGATGGCCGAAGGACCCGCCGCCGGCCTGGTCATCCTCGACGCGGTCGCCCACCACCCCCAGCTCGCGCGCTGGCCCGCGCTGCACGTTGCCCGCGCCGACCTGCTCCAACGACTCGGCCGCGCCGCCGACGCCATCGACGCCTACCAAAGTGCGCTCCAGCTCGACCCCGGACCCGCCGAGCGGAACTTCATCCAGCGCCAACTGCACCAGCTCACGCACGCCTGACGCCAGCGCTGTGACCACGGCCAACGACAGTCGATCGCCGACCCCGCACGACCATTCCCACACGACCCGAACGCTCGGCAACCCTCCAGCAGCGCCCGCACGAGGCAGTAGGTCAGCAGGGTCCTAGGTATGAGACGTGCCGCGCCAGCTCAGGTGTAGAGCTCGGGCTGGAGTTCGTTGACCTTGACGAGTACGCCGTCCGGGCTGCTCAGTTGCAGCTGTCGCCCGAACCCTTCGTCGGTGGTCGGCTGGGCGATCGTCACGCCGGCCTCGCGCAGCTGTTCCTCGAGGGCGTCGAGCCGGCCGGTGAAGGAGAAGTTCAGCTCCACCAGCCCTTCGTTCTGCTCCGGGTTCGGCGGGTGCGCGAGCAGCCCGACTTCCGCGCCGGCCAGGTGCATCAGCACCCAGTCCCCGTCGCGGCTGCCGTGCAGCAGCTGGCCGCCGAGTTGCTCGTAGAAGTTCACGGCTGCGGTCATGTCCTTGACGTGCACCATCGGCTGCAACTGCAGCGTCCCGACCCTTGTGTTGGTGGTGCCCGGACCGGTGGGCGTGGGGTGATCGGTCATGTCGGCCTCCTTGCCGGCTAGGTGTGCCTCGAGGACGTGGGTCACGAGGTCGGACAGCGACAGCTGCACGTCGATTGAGTGGTGCTTCACCCGGCGGATCAGCTCGGGCGGCAGAGCCACGTTGAACTGTTGCTTCGTCGCCATACAGCTGAGCATAATAACCTAGAGACCTAGGCGTCTAGGCCGTGTCGGCTCGTTCGCAAGCGCGAAAGTCCTCGACTAGTAGGCGTAGCGCTCAGGCTTCGTCGGCACAGAGCCCGGAGTCTGCCGGCCGGAAAGCGCCAACGACGAGGCCCGTAAGCCAATGGAAGTCGCCCCCTCGGCCCATGCTCGCGAGCCCCGTTAGGGGATCCTTAACTGGAACGTCCGGGATGGTCATTTTGTGGTGGCGGAACGTTGCCGACCGGGGCCGACCCGGACCGGCTGGGCAACGGCTCGGCGTGGTGGGCGTCGTTGTTCACGGGTTGGCGATGTCGCGTAGCGCGGCGAGGTGGCGTTCGAAGGCGGCGCGGCCGGTGGCGGTGAGCGACAGCCAGGTCCTCGGGCGTTTGCCGACATAGCCCTTCTTGACCTTGACGTAGCCGGCGGACTCCAGGGTGGCGACCTGTTTGGACAACACTGAGTCCGACACCTCGATCGTGTCGCGGACGAAGCTGAACTCGGCGTTGTCGGCTCCGGCGAGGGTGGCGATGATGCTGAACCGGACCGGTGAGTGGATCAGGTCATCGAGGCGATGGCGGGGGTGCGACGCCGGCCGGGTCGTCATGCGCGCAGCATCCGCACAGCCGCTACCACCCCGGGCACGGCGACCAACACGCAGTAGGGGGCGAAGATGGCCCAGCCGGGGAAGGCGAACGCTTCCCAGAAGATCCCGCCGGTGTAGAGGGCCATGGTCAGGCCGAAGCCCAGCAGGTAGCGCCGGCGCCAGCGCCGGCCGGCGATGCGGAACCTGCGTGCATGCCAGCCGATGAGCAGCGCCAGCGCCACCGCGTAGATGCCCATGCTGATCGCAATCCCGGCCGGGCTCTCACGCCAGTGCGTCACCGCAGCCAAGGTCGCTGCGACCAGGACCGCGATCCCACCGGTGAAGGCAGCGCCGATGGCTGCATCGGCGCGGGAGAGCTGGGCACGCTCAGCGGCTTCGTCGAGCTGATGGCGGGCTTGGTCGGGGCTGAGATTGTTCATGATGTCTCCTCACTGAGTCGGTTACACCACCCTAGACAACTAGTTTCTATGTTGTCAACTACTTGCTGCTCGCTGTCGGACGCAGGCGAGGAGCCCGCGATCGAGTCCGGAGCAGGCAACGTGGCTTGCAGGAGGGTGCCCGACGCCGCCCCGGTCCCCGATCCCCTTGCGGTCATGGGGGCGGCGATGGCTATGCGCCCGGTTGGCAGCGAGCTAGGAAGAGGACCGCGGCAGTAGGGTCGCATGCGTGCCCTGGCACCGATCATCACGAGGTGATCGTGACATCGTGAGCCTGCGGGAGGCCTGTCCATCGTGACCGAACAACTGAGAAGTGGACTGATCGCCGGTCTCATCGCCGCAGTGATCTGGATGATCATCACCGTTCTCGTCGACTTGAGCAAGGCGGCGATCGTCGGCGGCGGTTTGGCGTTTCTAGTCGGGACGATGCTTGTTTCCACCGCGATCTCCACGATCATCAGCAAACGCGCCGGACCGCGCGGACACTGATCGGGCGAGCATCGACGCATCAGGCGGGGTCGGCGGGCGGTTCGCCGAGGGCGCTGCGTAGTTGCCGCGGGTCGCGTTGGTTGTCCGGGACGTGTTGAGCTGAAGTTGGAGCGGTGTCGGTGCCAGCATGACGGCGTGATGACGACGTACAGCGTCCGCCCACGTGCTGCTACCGCCGATGACGGCCTGAAGTTGCTGAGCTTGTGGGCGAGCTTGTTCGACGAAGACGATTCAGCGGCGCACGAGCCATGGAGGATTCACGCACACGAGTGGTTTGACCGTTTGGTCGACAACGCGAACGGCGCTCGGTTCCCTGTGATCGAGGTCGGCGGCGACATCGTCGCGACGGCGATCGGCACCCTGGAAATAGGCGTCCCCAACCCTCACTGCCTGAAGGGACGTACCGTGCGACTCGCGAACGTCATCACCTTGCCTGAACACCGAGGCCATGGGTACGGGGCGACGCTCGTTCTCGACGTGATCAACTGGGCCAAGCTCATCGACGCAGATCGCGTTGACCTGAGCGCAACCCCGGCGGGACAGCGCATCTACGAGATGGCCGGTTTCGTAATGACTACGGCCCCGAGGATGAAGCTCGTTCTTTGACGCATCTCGCCGGGCGTTTTGCCGCGACGACCTGGCGTTGCTCGATGAGATTGATACGGTACCGATCAACTGCCTCGTTTGACGATCCTCTGCGCGACGGTCTCGGCCTCGGGTCCGTCCCGCTGGAGGCTACCGGGACGCGGTGTCCCGGTAGCCCGTCGCCTGCTGGGGACGACGCCTGATCGGAAGCAGACTGTGGACTTCATGCAGGCCCGGCGGTGGTCGGGCTAGCCCAAGGCAAGGTGGCCTCGAGCAGCAGTCGGTGGTTAGTGACGGTGAAGGAACCTTCTTCGACGATCACATGGTGAATGGCCTGAAGCCGTGCACGGTCTCGTTCGACGTCGAAGCCCGGCACGTGCCACGGCACCGCGCGGAGTTGCAGCACGACCGCGCCGATGTCGAGGTACCGGGTGCGCGGCCACGCTTCAGCAATCCGCGTGACCCTTAGCCCAGCCTCTGCCAGCGTCTTCTCAGCCTGGTTGACGGCCCCGACAACACCGAAGTCGACGGCTTCCCAGCCGAAAGTCTCGTTGAACTCCGTGTCGTTGTAGGCTCCGACCTGCTGGGTCAGGAACACACCTCCGGGCCGCAGGACTTGGACCACCTCGGCAGGGTGCAGAGCTCCATGTCGGTTGAGGACGAGGTCGAAAGCAGCGTCGGGCACGGGCAGTTGGGTGGTCGTCCGGGGTCGTACCTCGACGCCGAGCGGCTGTAACGTGGCCTTCGCCACTGCGACGTTGGGCGGGTAAGGCTCAACCGCGATACTGCCCACCGGCGGCCCTATAGTCACGAGCACCTCACCACCGCCCGTGTCGATGTCAAGGACGCGCGCTGCTCTATGGGCCGCCGCTGCGGCCAGATTCACGTAGCTCCACGGCAACGGCTCTGACGTTGTTCGGCCAGCCAGGAACGAGAAGTCCCAGCCGGACAAGGGAACGTCGCATGCGCTCTCGACCAGTGAATCGAAATCCTGGTCGCCGGACAAGGAGCGACGCGTGAGTTCGGGCACCCCTCATCATCCCCTGAAGGACGAGGGTGGCAGAGGGGCCACAGACCGTCTCGCTCAGCCTTCCCTGCTTGGGACGTCGGTCAGCATCCAAGTACGACCGGACATGCCGGTGAGCGCGCATCCCCGGCGCGGATGTCCAGTGGACGGGCGCGGATCGTTGTGCACGATCACCCAAGTTGGACCGACGGGCTAGGTCATCTGCAGACGAACCCTGTCTCGGGCGGCAACCATGCCGGGCCACTTGCGGGACGGTGGGATCTTGTCCCGTAGGAGGCGCTTAGTGAGAGTCTTCACCGGGCGGGTCCTGTGGGACCCCCGGACTCGCGTACCCGTCCTGACCTCGACCTGTCCGGTGAGAGTTCCCTTCATGGGACAGGTGCCGGAGGAGTATCTGTTCAGGGTGGGACGGTCCCGAAATGGTCGGCGCTGATGTTCCAGAGCTTCTGTTGGGTGGCGAGGTCGTAGGAGACCGCTGGTGTGGCGGTCTTGGCGTCCTTGACGAAGTAGGCGCCGGTGGTGGTGGACAGTTCGGGGTCGGTGGCGAGTCGCAGCGTTGCGCAGGCGCCTTGTTCGGGGGACAGCAGCATTCGTCGGATGAGCCGCTTGAACGGGGTGAGCAGGGGCGGGACGAGGTCGTCGATGATGTCGGTGGCAACGATGCCGGGGTGCACAGAGTTGACGGTGACCCCGTAGGGGTTGAGCCGTCGGGCGGCCCCATAGCCGGCTATGACGGTCAAAAGTTTGGCCCGGGCGTAAGCCTCGAACGGCTTGAACCCGGCCTCGGGGTTCAGGGCGCGCAGGTCGGCGAGCTGGGCGGTATCGAGTGTCACGGGGCGCGGGCGAGCGAGAAGCTTGACCTGGCGAGTGTCGTTCAGCGTGTCGGAGGCGACGTTGACGATGCGGGCGCGGTCGAGGATGAGCGGGTCGTGGAGCAGGGCGGTCAGGCCGAACCCGGCCAGGTAGTCCAGGGCGACGTGCATCTCGATACCGTCGACCGACAGCCGCCGGTCCGGAAAGTGCGCGCCGGCGTTGTTGACCAGGATGTGCACCGCAGGGTGCCGGTCGGCGATGTGTTGGGCTGCCGCGAGGACGTCATCGCGGCGTGACAGGTCGCCGGGAACGACGTCGAACCGGCCGGCTCCGTCCTCGGCCTCGATCTGTTGCTGTAGTGGGTGAGCGCGTCGGGGGTCGCGAGCCACCGTGACCACGTGGGCCCCACGGCGGGCGAACTCGAGCGCGATAACCCGGCCCATGCCTGCGGTCGCGCCCGTGACGACAGCAACCTTGCCGTCAAGGCCGGTCGCGCGGCTCATCGCGCTATCCGGGGGAACGCACCGACGAACTGGGACTCCTCAACCTCGCGCACCAGGAAGCCAGCCAGGTCGGCTCGCCCGATCGAGGTCCACACATGGATCGGCAGGTCGGTGGCGACCTGGTAGCGACCGATGGCGGGGGTGTCGTTCAGCGCCGGCGGCCGAACAATGGTCCAGTCGAGGTTCGATGCGGTGATCAGTGACTCCATCGTCTCCTTGTCGCGCATCCGGTTGGCCACGCCGGCCCACACCGCAAGCGAGTACAGGGAACGGTCGTGGCTCTCGGCCACCCCATGAGCGCTGACCACGACCAGCCGGGACACGCCAGCCTGGTCCATGGCGGTCACTGCGGAGCGGATCCCGTCCCCGCAGACGGTCGTCGGGCCCCTGGCGGCACCGCCCAGCGTGCTGATCACCGCGTGTGCGCCGGTCAGGGCCGAGGCGAGCGTCGCCTCGTCTAAGAGATCGGTCCAGACCACCTCGGACAGCCGCTCGGCCGCAGAGAAAGACCCAGGCCGGCGAACCAGCGCGGTCACCTCATGTCCCCGGCGCAGGGCCACCTCGACCACCTGCCGTCCGGTGGCCCCGGTGGCTCCCAAGACAGCCAAACTTCGCTTCAAGACATCCTGTCTCATACGCTGAGAATGGCTGGTTTCTGGCTATGAGTCAAGATGTCTCATATGATGCCGGTCATGGCCTCGCACGACGATCCGCGCGCGCTCCGCAGCAAGGAGGCGATCCTGCAGGCGGCCCGGCAGCTCCTGCTTGACTGCGGTCCGAGTGCCGTCACTCACGTTCGGGTCGCCGAGCAGTCCGGGGTCGGTCGGGCGACCGTCTACCGGCACTGGCCCAAGACCGAACAGCTGCTCGCCGAAGCCATGGCCACCGTGCCTATGCCGTTCTTCGCTACCCCTACCGAGCCGGTGCGCGACTGGCTGCGCACCGAGCTGACCGTCATCGCCCGGCAGCTCGAGCTCGACGACGTCCGTGCGGTCGCCACCACTTTGGCCAACACTGCCCTCTGGGACCCGCAGATGGCGGCCCGACGCGAGACCTACGCGCGGGTCCTGGCCGATCGACTCGCCGCCGCCCTCGACGACGCCCAAGCCCGAGGTCATCTCACCCTCAACGTCGACAGCTCCGCCGCCGCCGCACTGCTCCTGGGACCGCTGTACTACCGCAGCACGATCGAACACCGCCCCACCGGCGAACACCTCATCGAGACCGCCATCGCCTCACTCGGAGACTGGACACAAACCCGTCGCGTTCCCCAGGCCACCCTCGAGGACCGTTGAACACCTGGCACCAGCGTGCAGCCAGCCAAAGGCCGGCCCACCCGTACCGCTTGGGTCCGTCCGTCCGTCCGTCCGTCCGTCCGATTGACCCCCGACCCTCGACGTTGGGTGCGGGGTTGGAGGCGAGGGCCTGGGATCAGGGCGGGGTCGACGCCGGGTTGTTGTTCTGGTCAGATGGTGAAGACGACGCGGCTTCGGCCGTAGTCGGTGGTCCAAGCCTTCTCGACGTTGTCCAGTGGTAGCTCGGTCAGGTCGATCTGCAGGTTCGCCGAGTCGATCATCTGCAGTGCCTCGGTGGCGGAGGCCACGATGTCGGGTACCCGTACTGCTCCGATCCCCTTGCCATCAGCACTAGCGAGGTGGAACCCAACACGCTGGTGGGCACGCTGGTCGACTGGCCCGCTGCGCCGCCGGCGATGACGTAGCGGACCGGCTTGGCCCCCTTGTGGCCCCGGGCGCAGGCCGCTAGGACGATCTCAGGAAGGACACAACCCCACCGACTGGACCGAAGCCAACATCAACGACGCCACCACCCGCATCCTCAACTTCCTCGCCCACCACCTCACCCCACCCCCGCCACGGTGACAACATGCCCGTCCTCGCATCGGTCGCCGCGTCCCAAAGTGCCGCGAGATGCTCGGTCCTGCCGAGAGTCGCGCGTTCGGATAACAACCTTCCAGGGGCTAGAAACCGACCTTGAAGGCGCGTCCTTCCGTAGCCCAGTTAGACGCAAACGGCCCGGGAGGTCCGCCCTCCAGCTGGGGCGCTGTATAGCCCCGTAGAGGTCCGGGGCGTCCGCGGCGCGGCCGCTCGCCACCGCCGCGGTGGGACGCGGACGGCTACCCCGCTGAACTGGGGTGACCCCTTGTAGGTGACCCAGGTGTAGTCGGCGGAGTCTCACTGTATGCAGGGGCTACTGAACTGAAGTCGCAGCTGGCGCATGAACTCGCCGGCCTCCCAGAACCGGATTTCTTCAGCGATGGCGTTGGCGCAGCACCGACGATTCGCCTCGGGGCGGGCCGTGGCACCCTGGACGCTGGGAACAGTCTTGCTTCGTTTCAGTGCTTAGTTGCGCGCGCGAAGAGTGGGTCGGTGTATTCGGTGATCCGTGCGTAGTCTCGGGCGATGTCGCGGTAGGCGGTGACGTGTTGGGGGCGCGGGGTGAAGGTGGTTCCTGGGGTGACCATCTGGGTGGTGGCGGTGTCCCAGTTGGGGTGGACTCCGCTGCCGACGGCTGCGCAGATGGCGGCTCCGAGCCCGGCCGCGTCGCTCATGCCGGCGCGTTGGGCTGGGCGGTTGAGGACGTCGGCGAGGATTTGCATCATCAGGTCGGAGCGGGAGCCGCCGCCGGAGATGATGGCTGTCTCGAACTGTCGGCCAAGTGCGTGTTCCATCCTGGTGATGTGCCCGGTCATGGTGAAGGCGATGCCTTCGAGGATGGAGCGGTAGATGTGCCCGCGGCCTTGGCTGCCGTCGAAACCGAGAAACGCTCCCCGTCGGTAGGGTGCTTCGGTGGGGGCGAGCCAGTCCAGCAGGGTCATCAGCCCACCGCTTCCTGCTGGCGCGTCGGCTGCTTCGCGGTCGAGCAGGTCATGTGGGTGCTGTCCTGGCAACGTGGGCCCGACAGCGTCTGCGATGAGGTCGCGGAACCAGCTGACGGTCCACATGCCGCGTCGGATCCCGCGGCTCTCGTACAGGTAGGCCCCGGGGGTGGCGGCGAGGTTGACCCAGTAGTCGGCGGCGCCGGTGTCGGCGCTGGTTCCTACCGTCATCGCGGCGATGTAGGTGCCGAGGGACAGCAGCACAGTGTCTTCGGTGTTAAGGCCACACCCGAGGGCTTCGACGGCTTTGTCGTTGGCGGTGGCGTAGACGGGTAGGTCTTGCGGTATCCCGGTCGCCGCGGCGGCTTCTGCAGTGACCGTGCCGAGCAGATCGCCGGGCGAGACGAGGTCGAGCAGGAGGCGTCGGGGCATCCCGGTGGCCTGGTACGCGGCGGGGTCGGTGGACCAGTTGCCGGTGCGTGGGTCGATGGGCCACAGTCCTTGGTAGTTGGCTCGGGTGTCCACGAGCCTGCCGGTGAGCCTGCCGGTGATGTATCCCGACGATGTGGTCACATGCGCTACCCGGGCGTCGCCGGGGTCGTGCGGCTGACCCACTCGCGCGTCCATCCAGCTGAGCACGGGTTCGACCAGCAACCCGTCAGCGTCGAGCAGGGCCCGGCAAAACCGGATCGTGCACAGCCCGACGGCCGCGATCTGTCTGGGATCCCCAGGGAACCGCTGGATCGCGTCCTGGCAGGTGGCTTGAATGGAGTCCCACAGGTCGTCGCCCGGGTGCACGACGTGCCCGGGTGCAGGGGTGTCGTAGGGGCGCAGTGGCCGCTGCGCGCTGGCATGGACGATGCCGTGCGAGTCAAAGATGTTGACCTTGGTGCTTTGGGAGCCGTTGTCGATGGCCAGCAGGAACCGTTGCGTCACGGCCGGGCCTGGGTCATGGTCATGGCGGCGGCTGCGGTGGGTAGTTCGTCTAGGGGGTAGATGGTGCCGGCGTTCATGATGCCGGCGGGGTCGAACGCCTTCTTGAGACCGCTCAGGAGGTAGTAGGCGCTGCCGTGCTCTTGATGGACCCACGGGGTGCGGTACTTGCCGACGCCGTGGTGGTGGACCATGGACCCGCCGTGCCGCAGCGCCTCCTCGACGATGACCGCGTTAAGCGGCAGGTGGTACTGCTCGAGCTCCTCACGGGGGTCGCAGTTGATCTGGTAGTCGTAGACGAAGTACAGGTTGGTGCCCGTCTGGTAGCTGTGCGACGAGTGCGCCCCCAGCATCGTCAGGTCGCCGGCGCGGGGGAACGTGGTGCGGATCCGGGTCATGACGGCGTCGAACAGGTCGCCGACCCGGGACCAGTCGACGGAGACCTCGGTGGTGTAGCCGAGATGCGCGTCCTGCAGCATCACCGCCTTCTCGGCGTCGATCTTGTCCTGTCCCCAGTTCAGACCGTCGAACCACGCCTTGATCAGCTCCGGGGCCACCTTCGTGGCTGACCGGGTCGCGAAGAGCGTCTCGATGGCGTCTGAGGTGGCGTCGGCCAGCGGCTTGGGGCCTTCGGCGACCAGGACGACGACGTTCTTCTCGCCGGCGAAATGCGCGAAGTGCTGCCGGGCGTCCTCGTCGGAGTAGGCCCGGCAGACCGACGGCCGGTAGCCGTCGGTGACCAGCTCGCGCAGCGCGTCGACGGCGTCGGGGAAGTCGTCGAAAAGGAAGCCGAAGTACCGGTTGTTCTCCGGCCGGTAAGGGAACAGCTTGACGGTCACCTCGGTGATGAAGCACAAGGCTCCCTCGTTGCCGATGACTACGTGCCGGATGTCCGGCCCGGCGGCCCGGCGCGGGACGTTCTTGATCCGGGTGACGACGCCACCGGGAAAGACCGCTTCCAGCCCGACGACCATGTCCTCGATCCCGCCGTACAGGGTGGAGAACTGGCCGATCGAGCGGGTGGCGACCAGGCCGCCCATCTGCGCGATCGGTTTGGACTGCGGCGAGTGTCCGGTGGTCAGGCCCTGGGCACGCAGGGTGTCTTCGAGGGTTTGCAGCGCAACCCCGCACTGGGCGGTGGCCATCATGTCCACGGTGTTGATGGCGAGGATGGCGTTCATCGCGGACCCGTCGAGCACGATGGTGTCCTCGACGACGGTCTCTAGACCACCTTCGGTGGCGGTCCGCCCGGTACGGGGCACAACATTGATGACGTGCTCCTGGGCGAACCGCAGGACGGCCGCCACCTGCTCAGTGGTCCGGGGCCGGACGATGGCGGCCGGGATCGGCCCGTCGAAGATGCCGTGCACGGCGGTGTACTTCTTGAACCGGTCGACGCTGGCTTCGAGGAGGGCCGATTCGTCGGTGATCAGAGCGCCGGGATCGAGCAGGGTGGTCAACCGATCGACGATGCTGTCGCGGCTGAGGGCGGACCGGGAGGCGACCATGGTGGTGGGTTCGGACTTTCTGTCGGCGGCAGGGTATGAGCGAGGGGTGGGGCTGGGGGCAAGGTGTGCCGGGCGCGCCGGTCACCGCACGAGGTAGCCGCCGTCGACGGTGAGCACGTGGCCGTTGACGTAGTCGGCGGCCGGGCTGGCCAGGAAGACGACGGCCCCCATCAGGTCGCTGACCTGACCCCACCGGCCGGCGGGGATGTGCTCGAGGATCCGCCGGTCGGCGTCGGGGTCGGCACGGGTCGTCTCGGTGATCGCGGTAGCGAAGTACCCGGGGGCTATCGCGTTGACCTGGATGTTATGTACTGCCAGCTCGTCGCAGTAGGCCTTGGTGAAGCCGACGATGCCGGCTTTGGTCGCGGCGTAGGCGGGCGAGGACTGGCCGCCGAGGAAGGAGTACAGCGAGGCGATGTTGATGATCTTGCCGCCGCCCTGGGCGATCATCAGCCGGCTCGCCTCGTGGGCGAGCTCGAAGGCGGCGGTGAGGTTGACCGCGACCATCCGGTCCCACTGCTCACGGCCGAAGTCCTGCACGTCGGCCAGCAGGCTGATGCCGGCGCAGTTGACCAGGATGTCGATCGATCCCAGCTCCTCGACGCAGGTGCGCGCCACCCCTTCCGGCACCCCCGATTGGGACAGGTCGGCCTTGAGGAACACCATCCGTCGCCCGTGCGCCTCGATGAGCCGCCCGGTGCTGCCGTCGTCCTCGGCCAACCCGGCGACCAGGACGTCGGCTCCGGCGGCGGCCAGAGCGACGGAGAAAGCCTGGCCGAGACCGGTGTTTCCGCCGGTGACCAGGGCGTTCTTCCCGGCCAGCGAGAACAGGTCCAGCCCGAACCGGTCCAGGCTCACGTCTGCGCCCCGGCGGGCGGGCCGGTGAACGGGTCGGTGAACGGGTCGGCGATGCCGATGTAGCAGGTTTCCAGGTACTCCTCGATGCCTTCGCGGCCGCCTTCACGGCCGAGGCCGGACTGTTTGACCCCGCCGAACGGGGCGGCCGGGTTGGACACGACGCCGGTGTTCAGACCGAGCATCCCGGTCTCCAGGCGTTCGGCCATCCGCAGCCCGCGGTTGAGGTCGGTGGTGTAGACGAAGCACACCAACCCGAACGGAGTGGCGTTGGCCAGCCGGACCGCGTCGTCCTCGGTGTCGAACGCGACGAGCGGGGCCACCGGACCGAAAATCTCCTCCTTCAGGATTCGCGACTGACTCGGGACGTCGGTCAGCACGGTGGGCTCGAAGAAGTAGCCGTCCCCGGGCACCCGTTTTCCGCCCAGGGCCAGGGTTGCGCCGTCGTCGACGGCCCCGTCGACGAGGCGGGTCACCTTGTCGACAGCGGCCTCGTTGATCAGCGGGCCGAGCCGCGATGCCGGGTCGGTGCCTCGACCGGTGGTGTAGTCGCGCATCCGTTCCGCCAGGGCGGTGCCGAACGCGCCGATGAGGCTGCGGTGGACCAGGAACCGGTTGGCGGCCACGCACGCCTCACCGCCGTTACGCAGCTTCGCGACCAGGGCCCCCTCGACAGCAGCGGGCAGGTCCGCGTCCTCGAAGACGATGAACGGGGCATTGCCGCCGAGCTCCATCGAAACCCGCAGCACCTGGTCGGCCGAGTCAGCGATCAGACGGCGACCCACCGGGGTCGAACCGGTGAACGACAGCTTGCGCAGCCGGTCGTCCTTCAGCAACGGGCCGGTGACGGCGCCCGGGTCGGTGGTGGGTATGACGTTCAGCACCCCCGGCGGCAGGCCGGCCTCCTCGAGGACATGCGCCAGTGGCAGCGCCGTGAGCGGGGTGAGCTCGGCCGGCTTGAGGACCATGGTGCAGCCGGCCGCGACGGCAGGGGCGATCTTGCGGGTCGCCATCGCGAGGGGGAAGTTCCACGGCGTGATGAACAGGCAGGGTCCGACCGGGCGTTTGACGACCATCAGCCGGTTCGCTCCGTCCGGGGCGGTGGCGTAGCGGCCCGAGATTCGTGGGGCTTCCTCGGAGAACCACCGCAGGAACTCAGCCCCGTAGGCGACCTCCCCGTGGGCCTCGGCCAGCGGCTTGCCCATCTCGAGGGTCATCATCAAGGCGAAGTCGTCGGCCTGGGCGGTGACCTGCTCGAACGCCCGACGCAGAACCTCGGCGCGCACCCTCGCCGGGGTGCGCCCCCAGGAGCGCTGCGCGCGGTGCGCCGCGGCCAGGGCCCGGTCACCATCCTCTGGGCGGGCGTCGGCGACGCTGGTCAAGACGCTGCCCCGGGAGGGGTCGATGACGTCGAAGCGTCCCCCACCGGCGGCATCGCCCCAGTGCCCGTCGATGTACAGGCCGGTCGGCGCCCGCCCGATCAGTGCCTGATCACGCTGGTCGGTCATGGTGTCGGTAATGGTGTGGTTCATGGTGTGGGTCATGTGTGGGTCCTCTGGGCGTTTGGTCGGGCGCGGCTCACAGTCGCAGGTCGTGCCCGGTCAGATCCTCGTACAGCTTGACCGGGGTCATCTCCCCGGCCCGGTCCCCGTAGCTGGCCCGGGCCCGCCGGTAGACCTGTTCGACCACGGCCGACAGCTCGACCGGTACGCCGACCGCTCGGGCCAGGTCGATGGACAGGCCGAGGTCCTTGCAGGCCAGGGCAATCGCGAACCCCTCGTCGTAGTCCCCGTGTTCGAGGATTCCGAGGACGTCGTTCTCGATGAAGTTGCTGTTGGCCGGGCTGGCCACCAACGCGTCCCGCAGTACGCCCAGGTCGACCCCGGCCTGGACCCCGACCGAGAGGACCTCCGCGGTGGCGACCAGGTGGGAGAACCACAGCTGGTTGATCATCAGCTTCACCGCGTACCCGGCGCCGTGCCCGCCCACGTGCAAGATCCGGTCACGTTCGCCCATCGCCTCCAGGACCGGACGCACTCGCGCCACGTCGGCCGCGTCCCCGCCGACGAAAATCTGCAGGGTGCCGTTCGCGGCCCCGACCGACATGCCGCTGACCGGGGCGTCCAGCACGTGCAGCCCGCGGTGGCCGGTGTTGGCCCTGACCTGGTCGGCGACCTGCGGCACGGAGGTGGACATGTCGATCCAGGTGCCACCGTCGCGGATGCCGGCCAGGATGCCCTCGGGCCCGTTGACCACCTCGGCGACGTGCCGCGGGGTGGGCAGCATGGTGATCACCAGGTCGCTGGCGGCGGCGACGGCGGCGGCGGTGTCGCACCACGTCGCTCCGGCGGCGACCAGGTCCGTTCCGCTCTCCCGGCGCACATCGTTGACCGCGAGGTGGTAGCCGGCCCGTTGCAGGTTCCGGGTCATACCCGAGCCCATGCTGCCCAGCCCGATGAACCCGACCACCGGCTGCGACGTTTGCCCCACCGAGCGGTCGGACTGTGCTGTCGTACCGGTCATGTCGGGCTCGAGCCGGGTGTAGAACGGGTTCGAGACGCTGTCCCGGGCAGCGAGGACGTCCTGGATGAGCGGCAGCTGGTTCGCTCCGTTGCGGAGTGCCTCGAAGGTGGCCTTCCGGTTGTTGCGGTAGACGGCTTCGGCGTCGTCGGCGCCGGCGTTGACCCACACCGCGGCGAGGATCACGTGCGAGTCGACCCGATCGGGGGGCACCACCCCGTCGGCGACCGCGTCGGCGACACCGCCAGCGACCCCGGCCTGAGCCGGACCCCAAATGTGCACGCCGTGCCCATCGCTCTCCGGTGCCGCCTTGGAGACGAACAAGGTCAGCGGCTTGACCGGCAGAGACGGGCGCAGCACGGCCACGAACGGCACATGCCCGGTACTGGGGGAACCGAGCGCGGTCGCCCACGCCGTCCCGGCCGGGCCGTCCCGGTCGCCGAACACGGTGTTGATGTGCGCGGCGTTGACGCCCTCGCCGACGAAGCTCTCGCCGACCTCGAAACGGGTCCCGCTCACGTCGGCACCCCGCCCTCGAGTAGGGCCGGCCCGGTGCTGCCCAGGACTCGGCTGGTTCCCGGGCCCCCCGTGGTCGGGTCCATCAGGTGTCCTCTCCGGCAGGCCGAACACGCCGTGCCTGCTCGTCTGGTATCCGTGCGGTTGCTGTTGGCCTCGCCGGCGGGCTACCTGCGCGCCGGTGGCTCAGCGGCCAGCGCGGTCAACGGTGCCTGGCTGCTGCTCGTCAGCGCCAGGCCGGTGGTCTCTGGGGCCATGAACTGGGAGACCAGTGCACCGCCGACACAGATGACTCCGCCGATCACCATGCACGGGCCGACACCGATCGTGTCCAGGCCCACCGGCAGCAGCCAGGTGCCCACCGCCGCCCCGATGCGGCTGGCCGCCGAGGCCAGCCCCACACCGCTGGTGCGGACATCGGTGGGGAAGATCTCCGCCGGGTAGACGGCGGTCAGATTGCCGGAGACGGCGTTGAAGAACGCGTATGCGGCGAAGGACAGGATGATCACCCACACCGGGGCGCCGGCCCAGAAGCCGACCACGAACAGTGCCGCAGCCATGATCCAGAACGGACCGATCAGCATCTGACGGCGGCCGAGCCGCTCCACCAGGAACAGGCCAACCACCGCGCCCACCGCGGCGATGCCGTTGGTGGCGATCGTCCCCGAGCGTGGGTCAGCTAGGTTCAGCGACTCCAACACCGCAGGTGCGAACGTGAAGATCGCGAAGTACGGGGCGACCAGGCACGCCCAGAAGACGCACACAAAGATCGTCCGCCCGCGCACTCCGGGAGCGAACAGCTTCTTGTAACCGGCGACGTCGCTCGCCTCGCCGGCGAAGTCCTCACTGGTGAAGTACGCCTCCCCGCCCAGGTAGCGGTCGACGATCCGCCGCGCCTCCTCGGTGCGGCCTCGGCTCATCAACCACCGCGGGGACTCCGGCAGGCCGTACCGCAGGATCAACGTGGCCAACGCCGGGATCGCGCTAGTAGCCAAGATCCAGCGCCAGTTCACGCCCAACGCCATCAACCCGTAGCCGACCAGGACAGCGATCAGGAACCCGACATACCAGCACACCTCCAACAACGCCAGCCGCTGCCCCCGCCCCTTCGCGGGCACGAACTCAGCCAGCATCGGCGCCCCGATGGCGTACTCGGCACCAATCGCCAACCCCAGGATCAGTCGCAGCAGGAACAGCTGCCAGCCCGAGGTAACCACCGCCTGTAACAGTCCAGCGACCAGGAACAGCAGGATGTCGAAGGTGAACATCTGACGCCGGCCGTACCGGTCGGTCAGATACCCGAAGATCGGGCCCCCAAAGAAGATGCCGATCAACGCCGACGCACCGATCAGCCCCAGCCAGCCCGCGGAAATATCGAGATCCTTGGCGATCAGCGTCAGCACCACGCTGATGATGCCCAGGTCGTACCCGTCCAGCCCCTCCCCCCAAGCCGTGGCCAGGGTGATCCTGCGCAGGAACCCCCGGTTCTCCACCTGGTCCGTCGGTGTCGCGCCAGCTGCGTCCATAAGGCCGTGCCTCCTCGTCGTTGAGATGCCCGCACCGTAGGACCGCTGAAACGACTCGAGCAATGCCTGTTGTGCATATGGCAACACAGCTACAGTCGACAGATGCGACCTGCCCCCACCTCATCGACCCCACGGCGCAACTCCGCCGGGCTCAGCCGGGACCTGGATATCCTCGAGACCCTCGGGCTACCCGAAGCGACTCACGCCGGTGGTCTCGGGGTCACCCGGATCGCCGAGGTCACCGGCCGAGACAAGGCCGTCATCTCGCGCACCCTCGCCACCCTCGCCGACGCCGGAATCCTGGCCCGCGACCCGGAGCGGCTGACCTACCGCATCGGGCCACGGCTCTACGCCCTCGCCGCCCGGACCCGCGAAGCGAGCCTCGTCGCCCAGGCCCGCCCATACCTACGCCGAATAGCCCAACACCTAGGCGAAACCGCCCACCTCAGCGTCCTGTCCGGCGGGAACGTCCTCACCCTCGTCAGCGAGCTGAGCCCCCGCGAGTTCCGCACCGCCGGATGGGAAGGCATCACCACCGCAGCCTGGCGCACCCCCTCCGGTCGAGTCCTACTCAGCGACTGGGACCACGACGAGCTGACCGAGTGGTACACCAAACACGGCCACGACCAGCCCACCCTCGGACCAGGGCCCACAGACCCCACACCCCCTCGATTCACCATCCTCAACACCCCACCAGCCCGGTCCGCGACCGTCCACAACCTGAACGACCTACGCGCTGAGATCACCCGAATCCGCACCACCGGCTACGCCGTCTCCGACGAAGAACTAGAAGTCGGCGTCGTAGCCGCCTCCGCGCCCGTCACCGACTTCACCAACCGCATCATCGGCGCCCTCAACATCAGCGCCCCCAAAGCGCGCATCCCCGGCCCACTCAACCGGCTCGGCGAATTCGTCGCCAAAGCAGCCGACCAGCTCTCCAGCCAGCTAGGCACGCCCGGCGACACGCCCCCCAAGCCAACACCCCGGACGCCGTGACTCACCGGCCCGATACCTACGCGGCCCCACGTCCAGGAATGACTCCACGCCCATGAGCGATCGATGCCCCTGACAGGCCACCCGTGACGTCCTTCCGCGAAGGCCGCAGTGTGTCGGACTACGTCGCCCTTCTATCGCCGCTCATTGCATCGAGTAAAGGCGCAAGCCGACCTGGCGAACGCGCGCTCTTGCCGCGGATGGTGCTCGGTCCTGTCGAATAGCGGACGTCACCTGACTGGCTACCCATGGATCGGCGCGGATGACTACTCAGCGGGCCAGTCGTCAGACGAGGGTTTTGCGTTTCATCGCTGGAGGAGGTGAAAGGCGACGTGGGTGAGCGTCAGTCTAGTCTTGGTGCATGGACTACTTGGTAGAACGTCCCGCCGGACCGTGAGCGGGATCCTTTACCGAATCGGTCTTACGGGACACCCCGGGGATTGGTGGTGGCTCCGGACCGGTCCGGTTCGGCTGCGTCTGTTGGTGTGCCGGTGAGCGTTCGGCTATCGGACAGCTGTCCCTGTCGTCTTTACCCGTTCCGCCCGAGCACTTGACCACCGCACTCCGTTAGATGTAACTTACCGTTCATGGCAGCTTACCAAGCAGGCGCTGGCTGGGACGCGCTAATGGATCACACCAGGCGCGCCATCGTCGAGTGCTTGGCCGAGCGGCCACGCGCGGTCGGCGAGATTGCCGATCAGCTGCCGGTGAGCCGGCCGGCCGTGTCCCAACATCTGAAAATACTCAAGGACGCGGGCCTGGTTGCCGAGCAGGCGGACGGTACCCGGCGGATCTATCGGCTCAACCCGACTGGGGTGGCCGCGCTGCGCGACCAGCTGGACGCGTTTTGGAATCAGGCGCTGGCCAACTACGCGGACGCCGTCGAACAACCACAAAGGAGGGGTCATGACACAGGCAGCAGCCACGGTGGTGCGTAGGGAGATCGACGTCGAGTCGTCGATTGAGCACGCGTTCACCGTGTTCACCGAACGGTTCGGCGACTTCAAGCCGCCCGAGCACAACTTGCTCGGCGCGGCGATCGCCGAGACCGTGTTCGAGCCGCGCGTCGGCGGCCACATCTATGACCGCGGCGTTGACGGCAGCGAGTGCCGCTGGGCGCGTGTCCTGGTCTACGAGCCGCCGGACCGCGTTGTGTTCAGCTGGGACATCGGCCCGCAGTGGCAGATCGAGATCGAGCCGGACAACACCAGCGAGGTCGAGGTCCGGTTCATCGCCGAGACCCCTCAGCGCACGCGCGTTGAGCTGGAGCACCGCAATATCGACCGACACGGACCTGGCTGGCAGGCCGTCCGCGACGGGATCGCAAATGACACTGGATGGCCCCTCTACCTGTCCCGTTACGCCGCGCTGTTCAGCGGGGCCAACTGATGGCGCCGATCACGACTAGCACCGAGATCAACCAACCCGCACTGGATGTGTTCGCCTACACCACCGACCCGACCCGACCCGACCCGACCCGCTTCGCCGAGTGGCAGAAGGGCGTCATCGACGCCCACATGGACCGATCGGGCACACCCAGCGTCGGAGACAAGTGGCTGACCACCCGACAAATCGGCTTCGCCAACCGATCGGTCACCGCAGAGCTCCGCCCCCTCGACCCTCTGCTCACCGACACACGATCCCGCCTGACTGTCACCGTTGACTTCAGAGGCCGCGGCATCGGCAGGATCCTCCTCCCGCTCATCGTCGAGCGCGAAGCCCGCACGGAGATGCCGGCCAATCTGTCCGCGCTCAAACAGCGCCTCGAGACCGGAAAGCGCTACCCGTCAACTGACCCAAAGGAGCCAGCAGTGAATACCACCGCCATTCGCACCGCCTACGACGACCTTCTCGCCGCAGCCGAAACCCCAAGCTCCCCACCGCCGCCAGGCGAATGGGACCACGACCACCTCATCAGCGTGGACGCCAACATCATCGCTGTCGCCCTTGCTGTCACCAGCGGCGAACGGACCACCTACGGTAGCAGGTCGCCAACACCGACGTCAGCGCCGCCTCGGAGCGCCTGCGCCGCTGCAGCAGGGTCTGTCCGGGAAGTAGGTGCCCTCCCGCAACTTCGGGACCGCGACGTCCACCGTCCTGGTAGGCCGGCCGCTTTCTCCTTGGATGGGCACCGCGGAGACTTGCACTCCCGCCGCTGGGCTTGTCCCGTATGAGGGGCCTGTATAGGAAACTCCACCGGGCGGGTGCGGCGGAATGCCCCGCCGGGCGCGCACGGTCTGTCCCGCGGCGTTCCCGCCTGGGTTTCCTGCTAGGCGTCCTGGGTGCGGTCTTCGTCAAGGGTGGTAGTCGGTGCGGGTGTGCGGCTCTCGGTAGAGTTCGTCGGAGAGCGGGGTCAGGGGTTTGAGGCTGAAGATCGCCTCGATGGGGAGTTGAAAGAGGCCGGCAATGCGCAGCGCGAGTTCGAGGCTGGGGTTGTAGTCTCCACGTTCGATGTAACCGACCGTTTGATAGTTGATGTCGAGTCGATCGGCAATCTGTCTGCGGGATAGCCCGCGTTCGGTTCGTAGGACGTCCACGCGGTTGTAGACGCGCCGTTCCTGCCTAGTCATCGACGGTTTGGGTGGGTTCAATCCAGGCCAGCATCAGCGACGGCAGCGCGGGAACGTACACAACTACCCACATCATCACCGGGAGGGTGCCGTTCGCGTCCAGGCTCAGGGTGTTCCCGTTGGTGAGGTATACCTCGACGGCTGCCGTGGCCCCGATCAGGACCGCGGCTAAGAACTGGTGCCCCACGGCGTAAGCGTGCTCACGGATTTCGAGGTCACGTTCGTCGAGATGAGCTTTGCGTCCGTCGATGCGTCCACGCGCGTAGCCATAGGCCATCACGATGGCGGACACGGTGAACAACAGCAGCAGGCCGAACACGGCCAACGTCACCCCTTTGTCCACGGTGGTGCGTTTGAGAGCAACCAGGGTCAAGACTGCCGCTGGGTAGCCAACCAGGGCGCCGAGCACGATCAACTTCCGTCGGGGTTGCTCCAGGTGATCGATCCAGGCCACTGTCGTGGACATGTCACTACATCCTTTCGTACCCAATCTAACCTGCAATGTTGTGAGTGTACAACAAACTGCTAGGAGTGACAAGAGCGATCTCGCTCAGCGCAGTCCATCCGAACTCGGTAGACCCTTGACCGCCCGCCGCCCGCCGCCCGCCGACAGCCGACAGCCCGCAGCCCGCCGGCGACGCGCCTGAGGACGTTCGGGACCGGCCCGTGAGCTATGAGCAGGGCGGAACGCAGCACCAGGATCTGCAGTTGCCTGGTGACAAACTCGGGACCACACTTGTTGCCTGCCAGGACGAGCCACCCCTGATGTCACGTCTGATCGACGTCCGCCATGTCAGCGGCTCTGCCGACACCCGATTTCTCCACGCTGAGAATTGGATGATCATCGCGGAGTTGCGTCGCGCTCCCTGACTCTCCCTTTCCACCCTCGAGAACGATGGGGTGAACGTGCCGGAACGGGCGAGAGATGCCCCACTCTCGCGGTCCTGGTCGGACCCCCCAGGTAGCAGCCGACGATCCAAACCCGGGTGCCCACTGGCCCTGCGGCCGGTGCTCACATAGGCGTGAGCAGATGGGTGTACGAGCTGGCACACTCAACCTGCGGCAGAGTCGTGCGTTCCGTCCGATGCCTCGTGGCTAGCGTGTTCTTGCCGCCGACTTCGATTTGTGTTCTGGTTCCAGAGCAGTCAGCGGGTCTGCTTGACGTGTGCCTCAAGGCTGCGATGTCTCGTGCGAGGAAGCTGAGGCCCTCCAGTGACGGCTGGGACCGGGCTGAGGGTCCGTTTGGGTGGATAGCCGGCCCTTGTGCGATGGATCAGTTCTGGCATCAGCACGGGGAGACCGTCGTTGGTCTCGTGTTCAGCATCCCCATCGCGTTCGTGGTCGGTGTGCTGGTCACGCGTGATGACGCTCACCTGAAAGTCCTCAGACCTGCTCATTGAAAGTCCCCACCCGTGTGGCTCCGCCGGTGCGGTGGGGGCCCCTTCGAGGCTGGTGGTCTCTGACCACTCACCAGTTCGAAGGAGCCCCTCCGCTCATGCTCACACGGGAGGACGACATCGACGTGCACGCTCTTCGACGGCAGGGGTGGACGATCTCCGCGATCGCCCGCCACCTTGGCCGGGACCGTAAGACCATCCGCGCCTACCTGGCTGGCCGGCAGGCGGGGGTTCGGGTTCGTAGCAGCCCTGATTCGTTCGACCCGTTCGTTGGCTACGCGCGTCAGCGGTTGGCCGACGACCCGCATCTGTGGGCCTCGACCCTGTTCGACGAGCTGGTCGACCTGGGCTACGACCGGTCCTATCCGTCGATGACCAGGGCGCTGCGAGCTGGCGGGCTGCGCCCGGCGTGCGAGCCGTGCACCCCGGCGACGGGTCGGCCGGTCGCGGTGATCGAGCACCCGCCGGGTGCGGAGACCCAGTGGGACTGGGTCGAGCTGCCCGACCCGCCGCAGCAGTGGGGGTGGGGCAAGCACGCGCACCTGCTCGTTGGCGCGCTGAGCCACTCCGGTCGGTGGCGGGGCGTGCTGTGCGAGTCCGAGGATCAGGCCCACCTCATCGAGGGCCTTGACCGGGTCGCCCGTGCTCTCGGGGGGCTGAGCAGGGACTGGCGGTTCGACCGGATGTCGACCGTGGTCAGTCCCGAGACCGGGAGGGTGTCGACCTCGTTCGCCGCCGTCGCGAAACACTACGGCGTCACCGTCCGCGCCTGCCCGCCACGGCGGGGGAACCGCAAGGGGGTGGTTGAGAAGGCGAACCACGTTGCTGCTCAACGGTTCTGGCGGACCCTACCCGACGACGTCTCCGTCGAGGAAGCGCAGGCCCGCCTCGAGAAGTGGTGCACTAACCGCGGTGACACCCGGTTACGACCGACTGCGGACGGACGGTCCTCAGTCGCGGTCCTCGCCGCCGCGGAACCCCTGACCCCGATGCCGGCCCCGTTCCCCGCGGTCCTGACCGTGACCCGGGTCGTGTCCGCTCAGGCGCTGGTGTCCTACCGCGGTAACCGCTACTCCGTCCCGCCGCACCTACACGGCACCACCGTCACCGTCCACGCCCGCCTCGGCGGCACCCATCTCGACGTTGCCACCACCGGTGCTCCCCGGGCGGGAAGCTCCGATCCCCACCATCGTCGCCCGGCACCTGATCGCGCCCGCCGGCGCTGGCGCCACGATCCGCGACGACGGCCACGTCACCGCGTTGAACGCAGCCGCCTTGGCAGCGTTCACCACCGCCGGCCCGCACCGCGGCAAGGAACGCCGCCCGCCCACCACCGCCGCCCGCGCCGAAGCCGACCGCCTCCGCACCCGAACCAACAGCCCCGACCGGCCAGGCGACCAGGAGCGTGACGTCGTCGTCGACCTAGCCCGCTACGCCACCGCAGCCGCCGGCCGCAACACCCTCACCACCACCCCCACCACAGTCGGGGAGTCGACCAGGAACATTCCGAAGGAGACGAATCAGCAATGACCACAACCAGACCGGTACGCCACCCCAAGCTCGAGCGTGAGGCTCAACCGAGCACCGCCGCTCAAGCCAGCCTGTACCAGCAGCTGCGCGCCCACCTGGCCGTCCTGAAGCTGCACGACGCCGCCGAACACCTACCCACCGTCCTCGACACCGCCCACGCCGAAGGCCTAACCCTGACCGCCGCCCTGGAACGCCTCCTCGCCGTCGAGGTCGACGCCACCGAAGCCCGCCGCCTGACCGGCCGCCTCCGGTTCGCCTCCCTGCCCACCCCGGCGACCCTGGACGCGTTCGACTACGACGCCGCGCCCGGCGTCGACCCCGCCCTCATCACCGAGCTCGCCACCGGCCGCTACCTCGAGACCGCCACCAACATCCTGCTCATCGGACCCCCCGGCGTCGGGAAGACCCACCTCGCCGTCGGCCTCGCCCGAGCCGCCGCTGAGACCGGGTACCGCACCTACTTCACCACCGCCGCCGACCTCGCCGCCCGCTGCCACCGCGCCGCCATCGAAGGCCGCTGGTCCACCACCATGCGCTTCTTCGCCGGACCCACCTGCCTGGTCATCGACGAACTCGGCTACCTCCCCCTACCCGCCGAAGCCGCCTCCGCCCTCTTCCAAGTCGTCTCCAGCGCTACCTGAAAACCTCCATCATCCTGACCAGCAACCGCGGCGTCGGCGCCTGGGGCGATCCTCGGCGACACCACCGTCGCCGCCGCCCTCCTCGACCGCCTCCTCCACCGATCCGTCGTCCTCAACCTCGACGGCGACTCCTACCGCCTCCGCGAACACCACGCCCGAGGAGAAACACTCCGCGCCACCACCACCGGCACCCGCCAACCCCTACGCTGACACCACCCACGAGTGGGGACTTTCGATAAGCAACCCCGGGGACATTCAGCGAGCGGCATCACGCGTATAAGTCGGCAGCGGTAAAGTAGTGACGTGGGCGCTGCGTGCTGATGAGCCGATTCTGGGGCCTGACACGCCGAACACACTGTTACAACCGGTATTACCGCTCATCGCGCCGTCGGCGAACGTCAACCGCACGCGGTCGCCCGCGGATGCCGGAAGCACCGACGTGCCGTCCGTGCCGACAAGAGCGCGCACTAACCAGTCACCCTCAAGGCTCGTCTCATTCGTGCGCGCCGCCGATGTCAAGCCGGAGGCTGGAGAACTCGCTGCACCCGGGGCACGGTCAGTCCCCCTGGATTCGAGACGGTGCCGAGAATCCACACCACACCGACAGTGGCCACGACGGCACCTAAGACGGCCGCAGACATAAATACCCCTCGGCGGCCTGGCACGCGACCGGCGTGGGTCGACATGGCCGCCCCCGATAGCCAGCCGCGCAGTTCCCTCGCTGCCATGATTCCATCCTCCTCCTCGAGGACCGCCACAGCATCGAATCAGACGCTCGCTTCTGCCGCGGGTAGTGCGTGGGCGGGGACCGGCATGTGGGGCCAGATTCACCCGTCCCTGTGGAGCCGAGTTGGGTTGAGACAGCCAGCCCCAGCCCCGACGTCGCGATCGGACAGCTTCTACTCAAGCAGCGATTCTGCAGCAGCCTCTACCGTGGGGGATCGTGGGTAAACCTGTCACCGACCGCTCGTTCGACCCCGGCGTGCTCCGTACCCGCCGCTTAGCGCTCATACCTATGTCATGCGTACTCATGCGAGCGATCATGAACAAGAACTGGATGAGTGCACGGAGCATTCTCGGGACGCCCTTCCCGGAGGAATGGCACGCCGATGGTTGGGAGTGGCTTGCCCCGCGTGCTAAGGATGGCGGGATGTTTCCGTCCTCCCTGTTGTGGGGGACCCGCATGGCCCACCTCGCACGCGCAGACGGGGACGGGCGTGGGCCGGTGATCGCGGAGGCTGGCTTTCACGGCCCACCCGACGGCGAGGGTTGGGTGGAGATCGGGTACCGAGTGGTCGTTGGACACCGTCGAGAAGGCTTCGCCGAGGAGGCGGCTACCGCTTTGATCGCGTGGGCGATCGAGCAGGGAGTGCATGGCGTTCGAGGCTCGGTCAGTCCACAGAACGTTGCATCCAGCAACCTCCTCCGAAAGCTTGGCTTCATCGGGACCGGCTCGTACCGGCACCGAACCCTCGGCGAACAACTCAGTTTTTGTCGCACGCAAAAGCAAGTGTCGTGACGGCCTCCGCCGAGACGACTGGGCCGTAAGCACGGCGCAGTCCGCATCACCTCGACCGACGAAGTCGGAGCGTGCCAGCTCTCTGAAGGCGCGGACATCCGCACATAGCCGTTGTCGGGGCGGGACGTCCGACTATGCCGCTGTCGGGGCGGGACGCCGGACCATGCCGCTCCCGGGCGACCGTGCCGAGATGAGTGCGGTAGCGCCATTTCGCTGGGTTGGCTAAGCGAGCCCGAGAAGTTCGAGGATCGATTCGTGGTTGAGGTAGACCGCGATGCGCCACCCATCTTCGTGGCGCAAGGTGAATGTCGACCGCAGGGCGACCGGGTGGTGTTCATCGTTGAACTGCACGGCCCAGGTGGTGCGCGCCAGGACATGTCGTGCGTCGAGGGTCTCGACTTCGAGGTCGGTGAGGGTGGTTCCGGTTGCGCCCGCTCTTTCGAAGAGCCCTTTGCGGTGCGGCAGGAACGCGATCAAGTCATCTCGCGCAACGGCAGCGGCGGTATCGGGGTCCAGGTTGAGGAACGCGGGTAGGAACATCGATCCGCAACGGTCCCAGGCCTCATCAGCCGAAGCTCGTTCGAAGTCGGCGAAGAACTGTCCGATCGCTGTGCGGATTGCCGTGGTCATGAACAGTCCTGGGCGAGAGTGGCGGCGACATTGAGAAGAGCTGGGATCGCTGCCTGCAGGGCTCGGCGCTCAGCAGTGTCGAGTCGCGCGATTGCTAGCGCAAGGGCGCTACGCGCGTCCGTCTCTGCGACGTGCACAAGTGCTCTGCCACCGTCGGTGATCGACATGACGGTCCTACGCCCATCGCTTGGGTCAGTTGTGCGGTCAGCGAGGCCCTGGTCGACCAGGGGCCGCAATCGAAGCGATATGGCCTGGGTCGTCACCCGATCTGCGTGCGCAAGGTCAGTCACCGATCGCGGTCCGTGCCGGACGAGATGGCGCAGCGTTGCGAGGGCCACGAACCCGACATCCGGTTCTTGTGTCCCGACGTAGCGAAGCCGCAACTGCGCAGCGACAGCACCGACTGCGGCGTGCACGTCGCCTGCAAGGTTCGCCTTGGCCATGTATGAAAGACTACTTACGTATATAGCGAATCTCAACCCTCCGCTACGGACACCCAGAACCTCCGCATCTGCCGCTGTCGGGGCGGGACGTCCGACCAAGTAGCCGCTGTCGGGGCGGGACGTCCGACCATGCCGCGGACGGGACGTCCGACCATGCCGCGGACGGGACGTCCGACCATGCCGCGGACGGGACGTCCGACCATAGCCGCGTGGAGGGCGGCTACGCTCGCTCGACATACATGCCGCACTCCGCGCGCTCAAGCGCGCGACACACCGCCGCGTGCCGACCTTAGGGCCGCCGGCTCGGTCCACATGCCCATCCTGGTCGATCTCGGTCAGATGAGAGCCCATGGGCGGGAGCAGGTGGGTCGCGCTCACAAACACAGCTCACCTTGAGGGTCGATGGGCCCCGTACCGGGAGAGTCACCCCTGTCGGGCGGCGGTACTCGCTGCGCCCGAACCTACGCTGCGGTGGGCTGGCAACCGTTAACCAGGCAGCTCATTTTCTTCGTTCTCGTCCGCCTGCTGCTGACCGGTGGGGTGTTCAGTCGCCGTCGGATCATCATGGCTCGTTCCCACGTCTGAAGCCGGGCCTTCCTCCGATTCGGCGGACGCCCTGGGGTCGGGTTGACCCGCGGTGTCACTCATCTGGGCTCCTCCACAATATTGAGCTCGTCGTCCCTCACGCCGGGCGGCCATCAGCGTAACCCCGTTGACCCGGGCGTTAGTCGCCGCCCCGACGCTGTCGGGGATTTTAGGGAACAGCGACGCGTCTTCCGCCTGGCTGGCGCCGTAAGGGCCGAGTAGCACGACGGGTGGGCCGAGCAACGCCTAGACCTCGGACTCGAAGTCCCCACTCGATCCCGGGCGGTAATCACCGCCACCGACCTCGACGGGGCTGCCTAGGTGTTGAGCCCACAGAGGTTGGGTACGCGCTCGGCTGGCGAGGCGCCCTTGAGTGCGGTGTGGCCGCGGTGGTGATTGTAGGTGTGCAGGAACACGGGGAACGCGGCGACCCGCTCGGCTT
>JAABUR0100002406.1_pt1 | contig 28708 bp, 25 predicted proteins | sample 5560091 | NCBI WGS metagenome assembly JAABUR01 (sample SAMN10711879, study PRJNA513375) | rock metagenome | isolation source: Antarctica rocks | place: Antarctica: Victoria Land, University Valley sud
GGGCTGTCCCGCCGCGTTGGCCTCCTCCACCTTCTGCGCGAGCTCGCTCAGCTCCTCGATCTCGTCATCGGTGAAGCGGGCAAGATCATAGCGACCTCCCCGAGCACGCTGTCGGCGGTGCTGCTCCGCCGTTACCCGCTCCAGTCGTCGCCCCAGCGGCGTGGATGGCATCACTGCTCCCCAGTCCTGTCACTGAGCCCCCGGTTCCACCACCCGCATCCGCGCCACCAGCGCTTCCAGCCGCCTCTGCTCGTCGGGCGTGAGGGCAACCTGAGACCCATCCTCTTGTGGAATCGACGGCTTCACCCGGTCGAGGAGCACTGCCAGCTCGTACTGCTCCCGCGGGGTAAGGTCCGACACGTCGTAGCGGCGCCGCGCCGTCACCTGCTGTCGACGGTGGGAGACGGTTGCCACCTGCCTCAGACGCCGGTCCAGCCCCTTCATCGCGCCCGCATCGCGGCGACCCGCGCCGTCTCCGCCTGCAACTCAATCGGGTCAATGCCCAGGTCATGTGCGGCATACGCGTTGATCTCGTCCCACGTCCGAGCCCCGGCGGCCCGCGCTCGGGCGACCAGGGCTTCTGCTTCGCGGATCAACGCCTCGGGGTCGGCGCCGGTGGCCAGGGCAATCCGCGTCGCATCCCGGCGCAGTGATGTGCGCTCCAGCTTCGCCTCCACCCGGTCGGTCCGGACCCAGACGTTGACCCGCCCCTTCACCGCGCTGACTCCTCCAGTCCACTGAGGCGCTCCAACTCCGTCACGCGGGCTTCCAGCGTGGCCAGTTCTCGCAGCTGCAGGAGTCGCGACAGGGAGACATCGGCGGCGCGGACCCGGATGCTCCAGGGCACCGCCGGGTCACTCATCGCCTTGGCCAGGGTGGCTGCCGCAGTGCGACCGAGCCGCACCAGCAGTCGGGACAGTTCATCCAGCGCGCGCGCTTCGGTCTCCCGCACCGCCTGGAGAAACATGGGCTCCTTGAGCCAGCGGTAGAGCGTATGCCGCGCCACCCCGGCAGCCTGGGCGGAGGCAGCTACTTCCCCGGTGGTGAGGAGGGCTTCCACGGCCTGGCGCTGCTTCGGCGAGAGATGCTGCGGTGTCACATTTGTGGACATTCTGTCGCATTCCTCGCCCGACTCAGGCCGCATCGACATCAGCACGCGGCGCAGGAATCTGCTCGGCCGTCTGCCCCGTCAGCTGCTCCCACCGGTTCACCACTACATCGCAGTAGCGGGGATCGAGCTCCAGCAGCCGGCACGCCCGCCCCAGCTGCTCGCAGGCGATCAAGGTGCTCCCTGATCCTCCGAAGGGATCGAGCACGACATCCCCACGCTTGGTGCTGTTGCCCAGCATGGCCGCCACAAGCGCCACTGGCTTACTGGTGGGGTGGTCGGGAGAGGTAATCGGCCGGGCAATCTCAAAGACACTCGTCTGGGCATCATCGCCATACCAGCCCGCGGCGCCTCGACCTCGTCGTCCACCACCGGGAAGGACGCCATAGAGGATCGGTTCATGGATGTAGTGGTAATCGCTATGCCCGAGCACCATCCGGTCCTTGACCCAAACCAGGGTCTGACGCAGCTTCCAGCCCAGCTCGGTCACCACCCGCAGGAAGATCAGGGAGAGCGGACCAGCCGGGTGGGCGATGTAGAAGGCAGCACCGGGGACCAGCACATCGGTGACATGGGTGAAGGAAGCACGCAGCAATCCTTCCAATCCCGCGGCATCGTCATTGGCCAGGGTCAGGGCGTCCTTCGTCCTACCCGTATAGGAGACACCGTAGGGGGGATCGGTCCACAGACACACCGCGCGCTCCCCGGTCATCAGCCGGTGCAGGTCCTCACGCCTCATGGCATCACCACAGAGCAGGCGGTGCTGTCCGAGTAGCCACAGGTCGCCTGGTTGGGTGACCGGATCAGGAGGCAGCTCGGGCACATCATCCGGATCACTGAGCAGCGCACCCGGCGTCTCACCGGTCTCCAGCAGGTCCGCCAGTTCATCCGGCTCCCACAAGCCGGCGAGGTCGGTGTCTTCAGAAAGAGAAGCCAGCAACGCAGTGTCCCACTCGGCCAGTTCGGCGGCGCGGTTGTCGAGCAGGGCGAGGCGGCGCTTCTGCTCAGGGGTGAGGCCGGAGCGCCGCACTGCAATGAGTTCATCCCCATCCGCCTCCACGATCCGGACCCGAGCAATGCCGGCCTGAGTAGCAGCTTCCACGGTGGCGTTACCGGCGAGGATGGTGCCGGTCTCGTCGACGACGATGGAGCGGGCGGCGCCGATCTCGCGCAGCGCATCGGTGATGGGGCCAAGGTTGCGCTCGGTGTGGCGGCGGGCGTTGCGCGGGTCGGGGATGAGTGAGGTCAGCGGTGTGGTCACCTCATCTCGATCGGGCTGAGCTGCCATGTTGAGGTGCTCCTCTAACAAAAAGAGGCCGCCGGGCGAGCGTTGCTGCTCGCGTCCGGCGGCCCATGTGTCCACCACTTGATTGTTGACCCTATTCTAGCAGACGCCGACGATAGTTTCGCGTCGAGGAGGAGTATAGGAACCAACGATTCACCCCCACAGACGTTTGAGGGGATATAAGACACACCTCCCGAAACCGCACCTAGCCGCCTCGTCCGGGCGGTCCTGGCCCAGCCCGACCTTGGGTGGTGGCGCTTGGGCTGTGCCTAGTTCGACGCTCTGCCCCACGTCCGCCGAAAACGCTCCGAGTTGCCTCGACCCTCCGCTCTGCCCCTGACGGGAACCGGCGGCTGGAAAGGACGATGCGCTCCTTGTAACAGCGGTGGTCGAGGTGCCGGCATGGCCTGATCGGCGAAATCTCCGAACCACAACCAGGGGTCGAGTCAGATAGGCAGCGGATATGGGATCGGCGTAACCGTCGATGTACTGCACCTTTGATGCTCTACCACGTAATCAGTACAACCGTGGACCCCTGCTGCGGTCTATTCAAACGGTCTACGGTCCTGCCTCACTTGGTCATCGAGCCGAGTCGAAATGACCTGGAAGAGCGATTCGAACCTACTTCGGGAGGTCGGTGACATTACTAGAGTCGGATCGGATGCGATCCTTCGCAAGAACAACTTCGCTGGGCCAGTTTTATTGAACCTGAGACCCAGGGTCTTGAATGCGGCCTCGTAGCGCTTCACGATTCGAGGAATGTTGGTATTTAGTGTCAATCCGACACTCCCCAGGTCCTTCGTATATACCTCTTGAACCAGGCAGTGGAACAGGTCCGGGTCCAGAAGATCCTCTATGTCAGCTCCCGCTGGTGGTGGCGGAGAGAAAACCTCGCTAACAAAGACCACGTTCTCTTCGCGGATTAGCTTCGTCTTCACGAGTTCGTCAGCACTGTTCCTTGCCTGCTGTTCATCGTCAAGTAGCACCAGTACCTTGAGGCGTTCTGCGGTAAGAAGGGCCACCATATACGATATCTTTTGAGCCCCGCCAGCCGGTGTAATAGTCAGGTCTTGCCGAAGTCCCTGTCCGCCGCTGTCGTTCACGTAGTCAGAAATGGAGCTCAAGTACCAGAAGTCGGAGACGCCCTCGACGATCAAATTCTTCTCGCCAATGAACATGGTCTGGGTCAAGTCGTATCCGAGGGCGGCCTGGATTGGGAATAATGTTCGGTAGTCACCCGTGGGATCATTGCTGACCGTCGTTCCCCTTCCCTGTTCGATATTGACTGTTCGAATAGACGGTACATCGTCGATCGGAATCATGAAGGGTGAATGAGTGGTGTAGATAATTTGGTTCTGGAAGTCGTGTGCGAAGTGGTCAAGGAGACTGCGTTGCCCGGTGGCATGGAGGTGGAGGCCAGGCTCATCGAGGAGGAGAACTGCGTCCTCTGCTGGGCCCCCAGCGGTATCGGCAGCGAAAGTCACGTAGAACGAAAAGAACCACTTGAATCCACGACTTCGCTCGTCAAAGTTGACTTCCGCTTCATAGACCGAGTCTGGTTCAGATATCAGGGTATCAAAGTAGTCGGCATCGAGCCGGAAGCGAACGCGGAGTTTCCGATCTGACCACAACTCCTGGATCTTCCTTGTCATCTCCGCACCTGCGTGATTGGTCAGCAACTGGCGCTGCTCGTGGTTCTCGGTGAGGAGATCATTGAGCTGTACAGCATCGAGGCCCGCCACCCGCATCAGCCGTTTGAAGTTGGCGTCTGACTCCTCCTCACCGCTCTGCTCGCTTCTGGCGATGAAATTGGGAATATTTTGATGGCCATGGAGCTCAGGGAATTCGTTCAGGTAGATGAAGATCGGTAGGTTCTGCCTGACCCACGTAGCAGCTGACCCGTGTGCCGCCGTGTCATTCTCGATATCGTCGGCGTGATTGACGATCAGGTCGAGCTGAGCCTGAGCCGCATCCGTTAGTTTGATTGGCAATGAGCCGACGGTTTCCTCAAACTCCCCGACGGCCCTCTTGGCGCCTGATGCCCAAGTGGAGGCCGCGTCGCGCGTCGGTGCTTTTACCTGGTTCTTGAGTCGTAGGAACCCGTCGTTGAGGGACGACCTGGCAGTCTCATTGAGCCCCCTTGACCAGGCCGCAACAGAACGCTGGAGCCGGTTGACCGCATTCTGAACCAATACCGGATCGACAGAGACCAGAGGAAGGTCATCGAAAAGTACATACCGGGCGGGGCGATAATCCCGCCATACCGTGACCGTGGTCACATTCCTGGCGCGTGGGAAGATTTGCGCCAACTCCCGGCGCTCATCGTCTGTAAACTCCCACCATGTAAAAACAACGTCGAGAGTCTCATCGAATGAGGTGGGCGCCCGATCCCGCGGAAATCCTTCACAGACGAGAGGTGCTTCCTCTCCCCTGGAGGATTTAAGTGGGCGAGCGCAAGGAGGAGATTGCTCTTGCCGCTTTCGTTGCGGCCAACGAGAACCGTACGGTCTCCAACGTTGATTATTCCGCTGTCGTTGACCGATCGAAAGTTTTCGACCTGAAATGCTGTCAGTTTCACTCTACACCTTGTGGAGAATCCTCTGTCGTGGACAGATAGGTTCATTCTACCAAGGGTGCTGCCTACGACGCTTCCTGAAGGGCTCAGCCGCTCATGGGTCTCATGAGAGAGCCTGGCCAGTGACTCGTAGGACACTCGGAAGCAGGACACGCACTCCGCGACTGTCGAAGGCGAGACCGCGCTAGTATTACGGTTCCCTTTGCTCTCAGAGTAGGCGGCGGAAGAACGGGGGTGGAGCCGTAGTAGCGACCGAGTGCGTGTGCCGGAGCGAGTGGGACGAGATGGCGGCGGCGGGGCGGGCCGTCGGTGAGGCGGCCGCGCTCCTGCGCCCGTGCTTTCGGCGCCGCGCGGCGCACGCCCACGCCGCGAATGACCTGCGCGGGCTCATTGCCGACGTCGAACGCACGAATGGCTGGCAGTTGGCCGAGCGGGCTGGCTCTGCCCACCCGCGCGCCATCCAGCGCGTCCTCGACCGCTCCGCGTGGGACGCCGACGCTGTGCGTCGATGTCGTCGTCAAGTTGGGCGATCCCCGCGGCGTCCTCGTCGTCGACGAGACTGGCTTCCCCAAGCAGGGCACGCACTCGGCTGGGGTAGCGCGACGGTGGGCAAGATTGCCAACTGCCAAGTGGGTGTTTTTCTCGGCGATGCCGGCCCGAACGGTCACGCGGGGATCGACCGCGCGCTCTCCCTTCCTCAGGCGTGGCTGGCCGATCCGACCGCTGCCTCAAGGTCGAGGTCCAGCCGGGTCTCCCGCACCGGATCAAGCTTGAGCTCGCCCGGGCGATGCTGGAGCGGGCGCTGGATGTTGCTGTATCGGCCGGGTGGGTCGTCGCCCACGAGGTCTACGGCAGCGACGGAGCGCTGCGGCGGGCGCTCGAGGCGCGCGGGCAAGCCTACGTCCTGGCCGTGCGGGGGCACTAGCAGCCGTCGACCTGGCCACCCTATGGGTCTCCGGGGCAGGTCGCCGTCGCCGACATCGCGGCCACCGTACCACCTGAGGGGTGGCGACGGCTCAGCTGCGGCGAGGGAGCGCAAGGTCCGCGACGCGACGGCTGGGCCTCAGTCCAATTTCGGCCCGTCCTACGCGACAGCTGGATCCACGCCCTCCTCGTCCGTCACCACTCAACCCGACCCATGGAGGTCGTCCACTCCCTGGTCGACGCGCCCGCCGACTCGCTACCAGCGGAGGCGGTGCGGGCGGCTGGGTCGCGATGGACCATCGATGAGGTGCTCAAGCTCGCCACGGGGCAGCTCGGGCTGGATCACGACGAGGTGCGGAGCTGGCGCGGCCGGCACCGCCACGTCACGCTCGCCCTGCTTGCCCTGGCGGCGCTTACGGTTGGGGTCGGGAAAGGGGGGAATGGACTGTCCCCTCCACATCCCGCTCACCGTCCCCGAGATTCGCCGCCTTCTCAGCCGTCTCGTCTGGACCGCGACCCATCCACTCCCATGCGTCGGCGCCTGGTCCCGCTGGCGGTGTCGGCACCAGCGAGCTGCCCAGGAGTCCCATCGCCGGCACCGCCTGACACACGAAGGGGAACTGTAATACTTGTCGCGTTGTCTTCTGCGAGGGCGAAGATCATTCACTTGACAAGCGAATTTACTCCGCATGGTTCAAGGGAAGAGATACCGTTGTTCTACCGGTCGGCTCATGCGACGCAGTGCGAGAGGCAGTCAAAGCATTGAATGACAACAGGCTGATTGAAAGCCTCGAGGCTGTTGGTCTTATTGATCGCGATTTTCGTCCGGACGCGGTCTTGGCTTCTATGGGAGCGGGAGTGATAGTGCTTCCGGTTCACGAGATTGAAGGGCTGGTCTGGCTACCAGGAGTTGTCGAGCGGCTTGGTAGGCATCTCGGAAAGGTGATTCCGGCTGCCGATGTCACAGCTTTGATACGGTCTTCCGTCACCGATCCCATGCTCCACAGGTGCGCGCTTGAGCGGATGCGGTTTCGTCTACTCAATCTTGCGCAAGATGTTGTTCTCTCGAAACCCGCAGCGTGGGATGCTGAGTCGCTTCGGGCACATGCTTCGAAGCTCGGATCGGATCTTGGCGACCTACAGAATCCTGAAGTAATCCTCGATCAAGAACTGGCGATGGTGTCCTCCGTACGAGATTCCGGCACTGTCGAGGAAATGGTGCGGATGTTCCCGTCCAAGCTACTAGCAGCGGCTGTTGGAGTCCAACTAGGGATGAAGACTGAGAAACTGTTTGAATTAATGAGCTCCGCGCTTTTGGCAGACCCCTAGGACGAGGCCCTCGGCAGATTAGGATGTGACCTCGAAGCAATCCTCTCGGGCGTCGGGCTCCCTCCGCGCACTGTGACAGAGCGGTCCACCACGGCGGCTAAAAACTAGAGCCTGTTATGGACTTTGGGCCGCGAGGATGAGCAACCGATGGAGCATCAGACACGCAAAGGCAATGAAATGCAGGCCCACGACCGTTTCCGGCAAGCGTTCGTCATCGCGCGCGAGTCGGCGGAAGCGCGCCGCCCAGGCAAAGGAGCGCTCGACGACCCACCGGCGCGGCAACAAGACGAAGCCGCGCTTGACCCCGGGCACCTTGACCACCTCCAGTCGGATGCCATGGCGCGCGGCATCTGCGGCGGCCACCTTGCCGGTATACCCCTGATCGACAAACGCCACCGCCACCGCCTCACCAGTGGCCACCTGCACCGCCTGCGCCAGTCCCGCGACCTGCGCGCGTTCCTGGGCATTCGCCGGGGTGACGTGCAATGCCAGCAGATAGCCCAGCGTGTCGACGGCGATGTGAGTTTTGCTCCCGTTGCGCCGCTTGTGCCCGTCGTATCCGGCTCGTGCGCCACTCTCGGGCGTGCTTTGCAGGGTCCGCGCATCCAAAATGACCGCCGTGGGCTCGTCGGGGCGTCCTTCGATCCACCGCAGGAAGGTCCGCAGATCGTGGACGATCGTCTCGAAACAGCCCGCAGCGATCCAGCGCTGGGTTTGTTGATAGACCGCTTCCCAGGGCGGAACGTTGGTCGGCAGCATCCGCCACGGCGCGCCCGCCCGCACGATCCAGCGCAATGCGTTGAACACCTCGCGCCGATCGTGTCGGCGTTGCGGTGCCTGCTCGTCCATCACGGTGAGGTACGGCGTCACAAACGCCCACTCCTCATCACTCACATCCGTCGGGTCCGGTTTGCGGGCATCCGTCGTTTCTATGCCTCACGCCTACCAAGTCCATAACAGGCTCTAGAGCCTGTTATGGACTTTCCTCCAGTTCGCGTCACGAAAGCGCCGTTGATTGGTAGGCATAACCCGTGTTGCTCCTACGATCGCCATTCAGTTTGATCCGGCTGGACATCACATGGCTTCGATCGCTTCATTCTCGACGCTCTCGGCGCGTCAGGACCCTCGACACACTCGGCAGCGCTGCTCCAAGTGCATAACAGGCTCTAGGAATTTGTTGCAAATCTTTCGGGAGGTATCTCGCCGATACCCGGCCGGCCGCGCATAGACGCCGGGGGGCGGGAGCCACTAACCCGCGACACCGTGGGGCGATCCTCTATCTAACAGCTTTGCAGCGCGTGCTGCAACGACAGGGACTGTGGTTCAGTGTGGCGCCGGCGAGCTAATTCCTACTCGCACGGGTCCGAGCGTAGGCAAGCGATCAACCTAGGTCCGGGGTTGGTGCAAGACATGTTAGAACCTGCCCCTGCCATTTTCACAGAGCAGTCGGGCGACATCGGCAAGCCGACCACCGTAGGGGGCCATCCAGTCATACGGCTTATCAGCCTTGAAACGGAGCCAAGCCGTATCACTCCCACTGGCTCCGGTGTGCTGCCCCATATGGCCGATCACATACTGCTTGAGAACGGTTTTTGGAATGAGCCACGCGTGAGCTTCGAAGGGCGACACGCCCAGACAGAATGCATAGTCGTAATCCTGGTCACGCAACTGCTGAAACGCATATCTCCCATTCTTCCAAAGTGTTGAGAGCTTGATTTCGAATCGATGTCCATGAACGATCCGATCGGCTTGAGAACTCCGAGAATGGACCACATCGAAACCCTTAGTGGCACACCAGCCTGCTACAAGAGCGACTCCTATCGTCCCTCTGGTTCCTGATGGAAGGACGCGAATCCATTGAAACGGGCTCCCTAGCCATGGATCATCAGTGGCTGGGGCATAGTCCGGTGCAAGAGTGGCGGCGATACCCGCAAGGCTTTGGATTTCAGGATCAAGGATTTGTTGCATCAGCCCCTTGGCTCTCCTGGAGTCGGAAGTCGAGGTATTTCACCTCGGCGCCAAGCATCCCGTGGCCTAATCTCTCTTGCATGACCGTTAGTGCATGAGGGTTGCTATCCACCAACACAAATCTCCGTTCGAGGTTCAGTGCCACGGCGCCTAGGGTTCCACTGCCCGCGAAGAAATCGAGCACCCAGTCGCTGGGTTCACTGCTTGCCAGCACGATTCGTCGAAGCACTCCTTCGGGTTTTTGTGTCGCGTACCCAGTTTTCTCTCTACCAGTCGGTGAAACAATTGTGTGCCACCACACATCAGTCGGGAGCTTACCTCTTGCTGCCTTCTCTGGGGTGACAAGTCCGGGAGCCATATACGGTTCGCGGTCAACAGCCTCGCTATTGAAATAGTAGGAACCCGGGTTCTTCACGTAGACCAAGATGTTGTCATGCTTCGTCGGCCACTTCCGCTTTGAGCGAGCACCATAGTCATAGGCCCAGATGATCTCATTCAGGAAGCAGTCCCGTCCGAACAGACCGTCGAGAAGAACTTTTGCGTAGTGAACCTCCCGATAGTCGAGGTGCAAGTACAACGTCCCGTCGTCAGTCAAGAGTCTAAAAGCGTGTTCTACCAGAGGTTCGAGGAATGCCCAGTAATCCACGAAGGTGTCGTCGTACGATGACACCATACCTTTTAGCGTTTCGTATGTCTGACCCTTGAAGCCAATCCGTGTTCCTTTCGTGGATCGGACCGTTTTCAACGCCTGACGCTTCTGCGTTCTGCCGGTGTTGAATGGGGGGTCGATGTAGATGACCTTGAAGGCACCATCCGGGAGACAAGGAATGATGTCCGCACTATCGCCGCCTATTACCAGGTTCGGTCCATTAGGAGACCATCCGACGTTTATCACGGCCTTGCGCCCTTCGTCGTGACCAGTGCCAGACAGTCTCGTCGGCTTTGCGGCGACGCTCGCTGTTTATGGATGCACAGCATAACTGACCTCCCCTGGGATATCGCCTTCTATTTCAGGTCCGGTAACCCGCGGCCGACAGGTGGCCAGCGGGTAATCGGAGTCCTCATAGGGGCGCCGGAACGACTTCAGGGGCAATGCATGCCCAGGAGGCGGAATACAGAGGACAACCTCGCGAGCATCCTGGACTGCGCGACGTGAGCACGCGGCGTTTCTAGACCGCGGACGTGACAGTGCGAGGCGGCTCGGTGCGGTTTCGGGGTGGGGATGTCCAGCATGCGACGGGGCACGGCCAGAGCCTTAGGATCGGCGTCGCTTGTTACACCTTCCACGCAGAGGGGTGAGCACCGAGTCCGCCCGCCAGCTACCGGTGGGTGGAGCGCGAGGCGGCTAGGTGCGGTTTCAGAGGGAATGTCATATATCCCCACAGACGTTTGAGGGGATAAGAGCTACCACCCCCGCAAACTGCCGGATGCTGGGGAATCCATTGCTACGCTAAGCGATGTGCGGCGAGAGCTGGCACGATGACGCCAACCGCGTGCCACACTTGGCTACGACATCCGAGTCCGAGGTTGGGGTGCGGAATACCGGTGGCCCAAAGGTGGGGCCGTTGTGCACCTTACGGGCCCTCTTTGCTGGGTCACTCCTGCTTTGAGACTAGTAGGTGCTCTAATCTGCTCGTTGACGCATCGTCGGCGCCATATGGAACCGCGTCATGCCGTCGACGAGCAGCAGGCAAGGCGGCACGACCAGGGCCAGGCCCGCTGCGAGCAAGAGCACTGCGGTGGTCCCCACGAGGTCGGCGAGCGGTCCGGTCAGCGCCAGCCCGAAGGGCATGAGCCCGAAGCTGCTGAGCCAGGCGAGCGCAGTGATCCGGCCGATCAGGTGATCCGGGACCTCCCGTTGCATCGCGACGTCCCAGCGGAGCGCATACGTTTGCACCCCGAATCCCGCGACGAGGTAGCTGCCGAACAGCACCCAGCGGGAGGGCGCGGAGAGGAGCGCCAGCGGGACCAGGGCGTACAGGGTCATCGACCACATCGCGACCGTCCCCGGCGACCGCGGGCGCCACCCCAACGCCGCCAGGCTGCCGATCAGCCCCCCCGCTCCGAAACAGGCCAGCGCGGTCCCGAAGACGGCGTCGGACCCGAACCTGTCCCGACTCACGAGGGGCAGCAGCACCTGGGACGGCGCGATCACGAACAGGAGGCTGATGGGCGAGAACAGGAGGAGCGCGAGCAGCCACGGCCGCCGTCGCGCGTCGGCAAACCCCGTCGCGACATCGGCGAGCATTGACCGGCCCCGCGCCGGGGTCCACGGCGGTTCTCTCACGCGCCAGAAGACGACGGCGGCCGACACGAAGAGCGTCGCGGTGACCCCGAACGCGAGGCGCGGGCTGCCGTCGGCGAGGAGCGCCACAGCTAAAGCGGGGCCGGCGATCACGCCGGCGCGCACGCAGATGCCAAGGAGGGCCATGCCCGAGACGCGTTGGTCGTCCGCCAAGACGCTCCGGAGGATGGCATTGAAGGCGGGCCGAATGAACGCGTCGGCGGCACCAGCCACGAAAATGACGCTTGCCAGCGACCACAGCGGAGGGCGAGTCGGGACGAGGACCAGCACGCCGGCCGAGAGGGCCGCAACCAGATAGGCCGCCATCAGGACGCGCCGCCGCGACAGCCGATCGGCCCAGACGCCGCCTGCCAAGAGGAAACCCACCGACGCAAGACCCCGGGTGGCGAGCACGAGACCGACGGCGGAGGCATCCCCGCCGGCGTCAAGCACCGACACCGTGATGGCAACGGTGAGGATTTGTTCGGCCGCGACCGAGCCGACCTGGCCGAGCCCGAGCAGCCGAAATCCCGGACAGCGGAGCGCGGCGAGGTCGATGGATAGCCGCCCGGGTTCCACGTGCTCAGCACCCCAACTCCGGCGTCTGCTCAACAATGTCGATAATAGATGAGGTGCTCACCAGGTCTTCGGGCATTACTGCCCTCACGCGTCGCTACGACATGGGGGTACGGATGTGGGCAGACTCGGCGCCGCCCGCTTGCGGCAGCGTGCCACATCGTACCGCCGCAAGGGGTCGCCTGCCGGCATGGCCAGGAAACGGTCACGCGGTGCCTTCGGGCACCACTGTTCCAGAGGGACGAGAGTGAGGGAACGGAGGTGTGATGAGCCCTCCGCGTGATCCCCACTAGAACCGCCCACTACCGAAGAGGTGGTGGCGCGTGCGTGTGGGCCGAAAACACGCCGCCGCCCCGAAACTCTCTTTCCGCCCTACAGGCCGGGCAGACGATCACCGCGCGCCGGGTATCGAGGAAGCAGCGAAAGACGACCACGGTCCGGTCGAGGACGAGACCACCGTCAACGGTGACGCGGCCCAACACTGCCCCATGCAGTGCAGGGCAGTCCCGATTCCGACAGCGCCACCAGGAGCGACTCATGGCGCCACCAGATCGTCACCCACGGTGCATGACCAACTCGTAGGGGCAACGTCACGCCATGCGGCCGTGCTGCTTCCCAGCGCCTCGGAATGATTCCCCCCGACCGGATCGCTTAAGGAAGCGGTGTCGGGGGGAATCATTCCTGGGCCTCCGCTCGCCGCGGTTCGGGCAACCGGGGCGCGAGGGCATGAAAGCGTCGCGGTGCGTTCTTGGTCCCCGTCCCCTCGACCGCCAGCGGTCGGGGCTCCTCCCGCCCCATCGTCGCCAGCACGTTCTGCACCGTCTTGACCGGCACCCCCATCCCGGTCGCGATCTCCGTCGCGGTCTGCCAGGTCTGGACCGTGGCGAGATGGGTGAGTATCCGTTCCCGCATGCCGGTCTCCCCCACCACGAGCGCTGGGGTGGTCGGCGCCCACCGCAACCCCGGACCGAGGGTGATTGGCAGCACCTGGCGGGGACCATGCCGTCCCTCGACCCGCAGCGTCCCGCGTGGGGAGCCCTCCCCCTCGGGATCATCCCGGGTGAAGGCCCACTCCAGATCAAAGGCAGCAAGGATCGCGGTGCTCCCCCGAAAGCCGCCTCCCTTGTTGTGATGATGGTTGACGATCACCGTCGTGTTGGTCTGGTGAGCCAGTTGCCGTACCGGTCGGAGGAGCGGTCCCATCTCGTCGGAGGAGTCTTCTTGGCGGTCGTGCAGTTCGCGGAGGGTATCAAGCACCACCACGACCGGCTCCAGGGCAACGACCATGTTCCACAGCTTCTGCATCGAATCGGTATCGTCGAGTTTGAGTCGGTCGTCGTGGGATCCATCAAGCGGCAGCACGTACAAGGGGATATCGTGTCGATCCCCGAGCCGCGCGGCGATCCGCTGACGGACATCACGCAGGTGCTCCTCGGCGGCACAGTAGATGGTTGGTCCTTCGCGGACCGCTCGGTCGAGAAACGGCTCGCCCCCGGCCACCGCGGCACAAAGATCGAGGGCCAGCAGCCCCTTGCCGGCTTTCTCGCGTGCGGAGAGGAGGGCGGCGGCGCCGAGGGGGAGCAGCTCATCAATGGCCCATTCCACTTCCGGTAACTCAAGGTCGAAGAGCTGGGGCAGGGACAGGGGCTGAAAGGCGGCGGAGACGCTCATCGGGTCACCGCCTGACCGCCGACAAACTCGACAAAGGCGCCATGAGCCCGACCGCGGATGGCGGGTGGGGCAGGCTCCGGTGGGTACCGGGCGACGGAGCGTGCGATCCGTTCCACCTCGATTGGAGCCAGGGGAGGGATGCAGCGAGCCGCGTTCTCGGCCAGCAGCGCCGCCCGGATCGCCTCCTCACCGCAGCCACGACGACGCATCGCTCCGGCCAGGCTGGCGAGCGTGGAGTTGCGAGCCCCCTCCACGATGGACGCTGGCGCATCGGTGCCATGATTCCCCCCGACCCCAACGCCTAAGGGAACGACCTCGGGGGGAATCATTAATCCATTCCGGTCGGCCGTCATCAGCGTCAGCAACCAGGCGGGGAGCGGGGCGAGGGGGAGCTTGGCGGGGTGCCAGGCGGCGCCCCACTGGTAGCGGGTCCCCGAGCGATGGATCGAGGGGGGGACGACGACGTAGCCGCCGACGCCGCGCACATCGAGACCGGGACCGAGTTTGCCGACGCGGCTGGGCACCGGGAGGCCCGTGTGGTGATACCAGAGGTGCAGACCGCTACCGCCGGTCTCGACGGCCCAGGTCGGCGAAAGTTCTCCGTGCGCAGCTTCGAGACGAGCGATGCTCTCATCGCCGGCCCCAGCGTCGACATCGAGGACGATCAGTCCGGCTGCCGGGCCGGTGGCCACGGCAAGGTTCGCCTCGGGCCACCGCTGCCACCAGTCGGTGATCATCGAGGGGTGCGTGGTCGCATCGGTGAGGCCATGGGTGGTACGCGGGTGCTTGCCAGCATCGCGGCCGCAGGGACGACCGCAGCTGCATCCACCGTCGGGGGTGGGCGTATGGAGGGGGAAGACGGGGAACCCCGCGGCGGCGTAGGAGGCGGCAGCGGTTGGCCTTTCGTCGTCGACTCGCGGATCAAGGGGCATGCAATCGCGTGGGAAGATATGGGGGATCAGCCTGGTCTCACCCGTCACGTTGCCCTCCCTCGAGGTTGTTCCCCTGGGCTCGGTGGGCTGGACAGCGTCTCCGGTGATGGCGGAGCCAGCAGAACGCGCCAGAGGGCGTCCCAGGCGGCCCGTCGGGCAGCCACCGGAAGTGAGACTGGGGTCCTAGGCCGCGTCATGGCCCCCCCCGATCCCGCCCGGCGCCAGGCGCTCGATCGCCTGCTCGATCCGCACCGCCGCTCTCGCTGAGAGTGGGCGGCGCCCATTCTCCCAGTCACACAGGGTCGAGGCCGGGATCCCCAACTCCTGCGCTACCCGGTACTGCCGCACCCCCGCCCGCACCCGCAACAGCTTCAACTGCATCCCGCGACGGCAGCTGTACCCCTCGACCCATCGCTCCACGCGACATCACCTCCTGTACCCATCGTCTGCGACCTAAGACGAGGGTAGGAGGGGAGAAGACTTACGTATACGCCGCCGTGTCCCGCGTAACGGGTTGCAAAGGGGACGTGGGGTCGGTGGGGTTGCCAACGGCAGCAGGGCCGTCCGCCCTTGTGTCACGCTCGGTCACCGCCCGGAGCGTGAAAACATACGGCGTCGCCTCCGGCACCCGCTCGACGAGCCGTTGACGGTCCTGGTTGAAGCGGGTCTGGCTCACCTCCACTAAGCCGGCGCTGCGACAAACCGTGGCCATCGCATCGCCGAAGCGCTCCCCGAGCGCAACCAGGAGCCCGACCGCCCAGGTGCGGATCGCGACCTCCTTCTCCTGCCGGCTGCCCCCACCAGGCAAGCGCAGGTGCCACCGCCGCTCCCCGCGAACCAGCGCGTCGTACTCCCGGGCCACGACCCCCGCAGGGGGTAGGGGGAAGGGAGCGATGACCTCGACATAGGGACTCCGCGGCCGCTCCTCCGCCGCGGCCTCATAGAGGTCGGGCCCGGCCTCGCTGAACGAGAAGGCGAGGCGGACGGCGATGTCGTCCCCAGCAACAACCGGCTCGACGACGAACCGCCGCGTGGACGCGTCCGCCAGTCGCCGCAGCTCATCCTCGACCTCGATCCCGGTCCAGGCGCCGGAGAAGACCCGCAGGTGCAACTGCGCCTCGTCCCCAGATTTTCCACGCCCCAGGGAACGACGGACCTCCGCCTCGGCCGACCGCATTGCCACCCGATCCCCGTCCACGAGACGTCGCCAGACGACGCCGGGGTAGAGCCGGGAGGCCTCGTCGGCCAGCGTGAGGAAGTCGTCGGCGAAGCGCAGACCCTCGCGTAGATAGTCGAACACGCCCGGTGGGATCACATGGAGGCTATCGTCGTCGCCGTGACCGCGGTTGGAGCGCGGTGCCGGTGCCCCGATCGGCCGGGGTTGGCCGTCCGTCAGCTCCTCGGCGCGCTCCAGCAGGTCGGCGCGGCAACCGCGCCAGAAGAACTCCCCGTCAATGGTGTCGAGGTCGACGGCGTCGAGATCCTCAGTGAGGTCGGCGGCGAGGGAGAGCACGCGCGCGCGCCGGTTGGCCGACGCGGGACGGCGGGTTAGCGGGGGCACGATCGGCTCCTCCCTCAGGGTGGCGGGCTTGACACGAGTCCAATATAGTAGATCATATGTTCTAATTTTGTACACCTGGTTGGATCAAGAGCACGAGGCTCGGTATGGACTGACCCACGTATCCGCGGTTTAGCTGGCATGAGTCTGTCCGAGCAGGCAGGGGGGAGGAGCGGAGTGTCACCATGGCCATCGCTGGCAGGGAGACCGTCACGCGATCTCTGTCTCGTATACCGCCGGGGATGACGATGGCGACGATCTGCCGGTGAGATGGCGCGGGCGGATCAGAGACCGACTTGCTTCACGGGAGAACCGAGCGAATATGGACCGGCACCGAACGGCGGGCCAGCCACACCTATGAGGAGTCGAAATAATGCGAACGGCGATCTACTGCCGCGTGAGCAGCGTGGGGCAAGAGGACAACTATTCGCTACCAACACAGGAAGCATCTTGCCGCATCTATGCGGCGGAACGAGGATGGAATGTGATTTCGGTCTACCGCGACGTGCACACCGGATCAGAGGTCTTCGAACGACCAGGTCTCACTGCGCTCCGCGCCGATATGCGCGCGGGACAGTTCGACGTGCTTTTAGTGCATGCGCTGGACCGGCTCTCGCGGGACCAGAACCACCAGGGGTTGGTATTGAGCGAAGCTGAGCATGCCGATGTCCTATGGGACTCCGCCACCGAGGACATTGACAATTCGCCGACCGGCAAGATCCTCCGCGCGGTGATCGGTGGTATGGCCGAACTGGAACGACTCAAAATCGCCGAGCGCACACAACGCGGCAAACGCGCCCGGGTTGACAGTGGAAAGTACAACGTTGGATGTCGCGCGCCTTATGGCTATCGTTGGGATGGTGATGGCAAAGAGCGCTTGACGACTGATCCGGCGACTGCCCCGACGGTAGAGCGCATCTTTAATGAGATCGCGGCCGGCGGATCGGCGCGGCAAGTGGCACTGGCGCTGACACGCGACGGTCTTCGGACCCCGACCGGACGTGGCGTGGCCTGGCACGTCTCGACCGTCCGCGCCATCCTCAACCATCCCGTCTATGTCGGAGATGCTCGAGCGTTCCGATGGTCGAAGACGAAGCGCCGCGGCAAGAACTACCAAGTGCTTAAGCCCGCCGATCAGCAAGTGTCGCTACGAAATGCGGCGCCAGCGCTCGTCTCGCTCGACATGGCCGCTGCCGCCCAGGCGCAGGTCGCCTTGAACATGAAGAATGCCATTCGCAACAATAAGCGGCCGACGGCGGCACTATTGCGGGCCGGGTATGCGCGGTGCGGCTATTGCGGCAACGCTCTGCGGGTGATGAATGGAAAGGGCGGCACGTCATACCGCTGTAACACCACCAGCCGTGACGTCTATGGATGCCCGGCCTTCACCATTGCCGCTGGTACGCTTGACGCGGCGGTCTGGGCACGCGTGGAGCAGGTGCTCACCAATCCACAAGTAATCGCCGACGAGGTGGCGCGGTTACGCGACGACGACCCGACCGAACCCAACGTCGCCGCGCTGGACGTGCGGATCGCCGAAGTTGACCGCCAGCGTGCCAATCTTGCGCGCCGAATCGCCACCATCGACGACGACGAATTGGCCGCCCCGTTTCTCGTCGAGATCAAGACCCTAGGCGACCAGCTTCAGCGGCTTCGGGGGGATCGCAACATCCTCCTCGCGGAGCGCGCGGGTTGGCAACTCGCGCAGGATCGTCTTGACGATCTGGAGTGGTGGTGCCGCGTCCAGGCCAAGAACCTCGCTGAGCTTACCTACGATCAGAAGCGTTTAGCACTGCTCGCGCTGAAAGTTGAAGCGCGTGTCTGGAGCAAGGACCATGACCCGCAGTTCACGATCACGATGCAGATCGACCTTGAGAACGCGCTCAGTGGTCCTCGCTCGCGTTCCGGTGGCGACCGCGACGCGGCGCATGTTGGTGCGAGTATCCGTCGTGGTTGTGCCAGACCGGTCGAACGTCGCGTGGATCGGCTTTGAACAGGAGCTTCGGCATCGAGTAGACCCGTCGCGCCGCGGAGGCGCAGACGGGGCAGATCACCGGGTCGGTCGCCTCGCTCATCGGCCGCTCGCGCTCGAATCGCGCGGCGCATTCCGGGCAGGCAAAGTCGTAGGTCGGCATCTTGACTCCCGCGATGAGGGGCCCCAGGTCATGGTCGCCATCATGGCTGGGGCCGCGTGTAGTGAGGCCCGGGGACAGCGATTCGCCGGTCCGGCGGGACGCTAGCGGCGGCTTGGACGCAGGGCGTCGGCCAGACCGTCGCCCAGAATCGAGAACGCGATCCCGGTCACCACGATCGCCAGCCCCGGGAACGCGCTGATCCACCACGCGGTCGACAAAAAGGTGCGTCCCTCGGTGATCATCGCGCCCCATTCCGGGGCCGGAGGGCGAGCCCCAAGCCCCAGGTAGCTGAGGCTGGCGGCCAGCACAATGTAGAGAATGACATCCGCCATCGCGTAGACGAGCGCCGAGGAGATGACGTTCGGCAGGATGTGGCGGCCGATCACCCGAATATCACTCGCCCCCATCGACCGCGCCGCTTCAACATATTCCCGATGCTTGGCCACGAGAATCTCACCGCGCAGCAGCCGCGCATAGGTCACCCAGGCCACGATCGCCACCGCGATATACATATTGCGGAGACCTGGCCCGAGAACCGCCACGATCGCGATGATCAGGATCAAGAAGGGGAACGCCTGGACGATATCGACCAATCGCATGATCGCGGTGTCGATCAGGCCCCCATAGTAGCCGGCGAGACAGCCCAGGATCGTTCCCAACACGAACGGGAACAGGACGCTGATCGCCCCAACACGCAGATCGATCCGGGTGCCATAGATGATCCGTGAGAAGATATCGCGACCCAGGTTGTCGGTGCCAAAGGGGTGGGACCAGCTTGGCGATGCCAGACGGGCGGTGTAGTCGGTCTCCTGGGCGCCATGCGGCGCGATCGCCGGGGCGAAGAGGGCGAGTAGCACGATCGCCAGGATCAGGCCACCACCCAGCAGCAGGTTCCGTTCGCGCCAGTGGATGATGCCCGGTCGCCTCCCCGCCTCGCGCAGGGACATCCCGGAAACCGTCGATGGCTCCCCGGCCGCGACCCGAACCACTGGGGCGGGGGTCACGCCGTCGCGCGGCGTCGTGCCCGTCAGGTCGGTCACCGCGGACTCCTGCGATGCGCCGCTCGCCATCGCTCCTTCATCCCAGCCGAACTCGCGGATCGAGGAAGGAGTAGATGATGTCGGTCAACAGATTGACGAAGATGACGAGCGCCGCGAAGATCAGGGTCGTCGATTGGACGACGGGGTAATCCCGTGCGCCGATCGAATCGACCAGCAGCTTCCCGGCGCCCGGCAAGCCGAACACATTTTCAATGATCACAGTTCCACCCATCAGGTAGCCGACCGAGAGCCCCAGCAACGTGACCGCCGGGATCAGCGCGTTGCGGAGGACATGGGCGAGGACGACCGCGCCCTCGCGCAGTCCCTTAGCCCGGGCAGTCTTGACATAATCAGACCCCATCGCTTCCAGGATGCTGCCTCGTAACGAGCGCACCAGAATCGGCGCCAGGCTGAGGGCGATCGTCAGGGCCGGCAGGAAGAGGTGGTGAAGGTGGTCCACGATGCCGTCACCATACCCGGACACCGGGAAGAGGCCGAGCTTGATGCTGAAGAGGATGAGCAAGAGAATCCCCACCCAGAACCCAGGCATCACCATCGTGACCATCAGGATACCGCGCACGATCTGGTCGAAGAGGCTGTCCTTCTTGAGTGCCGCGATCACGCCAAGGGGCAACGCGATCACGATCGTTAATACCGTCGCGTAGGCAATCAGCAGCAGCGAGACCTGGAGCCGTTTCTGGAGCAGCGACAGGACACTGACCTTGAACTTGAGGGACTCGCCGAGATCGAGCCTGGCGACCCGGCCGACATAGAAACCGTATTGCTTCCAGAGCGGCTTATCGAGCCCGAGTTCATGGTTGAGGGCGGTGATTGCCTCGGGGCGGGCATGCACGCCAAGCATCGTCGTCGCGGGATCGCCGGGAATGATCTGGATCAGGGTAAAGACGATGATGGTAATGCCGATCAGGACCGGCACCATCTGTACCAACCGCCGGATGACGTACTGTCCACGCGTCATGCCAGGTCCCTACGCTCGCCTGCCGACCGGCTGCCCACGGCCCCGCCGGATGCGGGGCCGTGGGTTCCTTGGCGAATGCCCGGGCAATCGCCGACGAATATCACCAGGTGAGAGTCGTCGTTGTCTACTGCTCCAGCCAGGTCTGCTTCCACTCCCACTGCCCGGTCGGTGGATGGCCCAGGTGATGGACCTTCGTGGTCGTCACGTCGATGTAGGGCTTGTGGTAGAGCAGGAGCTGAGGTGAATCCTCATTGAAGATCTCCTGGATCCGGAAGTAAATCTCCTTGCGCTTCGCGGGATCGAGCTCGCTCGCTCCCTTGCGCGCTAAGTCCTGCGCTTCCGGATTGGCCCAGCCGGTGTGATACGCCTCGGAGCTTTCCGGCAGCACCGCGTAGGCGACGAGTTCGTCAGGGTCGATGATGTCGTTGGTCCAGCCGTTGACCTGACTCTGGAAGCTGTTGGAGCGGTAATTGTCGAGAACGACACTTCGCTCCAGCGGCGAGATCGTCAGATCGATCCCGATCTTCGACCACATGTCCTTGAGCACCGTCGCCAGCTGTTCCTCTTCGGCGCTGCCGGCGCTGGTCTGAATCTCGAACGCGAAGCCGTCCGGGGTCTTCGACTTGGCCAGATACTCCTTGGCCTTGTCGACATCGTACGGAAAACCGGCGAGCTGATCGTTCCAGTAGAGCGCGCCCTTCGGCATGAAGCTGGTCGCTTCAACGCCGACACCGAAGAGAATGACCTCGATCAGGGTCTGTTTGTCAGTCGCATATTGCAGCGCCAGCCGCGCGTTGACATCGTCGAGCGGCGCCTCGCGCATATTCAGGGTGATGTACTGGCTGAAGGTCGACGGGAACTCGATCACCTTTAGATTCGGATCCTGCTTCAGATCAGGCACCCGGCTGGACGGAACATCGTAGGTGCCGTCGATCTCACCACCCTGTATCTGCAGGATCCGGTTGTTGTCGTCGGGAACGACCGAGATGAGCACCTCGTCGAGGAACGGCAGACCCTCCTCCCAGTAGTTCGGGTTCTTCTTGAGGAGGATCGATTCGCCCTTTTTCCACTCGGCCATCGTGAACGGACCGGTCCCCATCAGCTCCTCGGTGAGCCGATCCTCTTTGCCCTTGGCGAACGCCTCGGAGATGATGGCGAGGTTGAACATCGCGACATCGGAGAGGAACGGCGCCCACGGCTGCGCCAGCTCGATCACGACTGTCTGATCGTCCGGCGCGGTGATGCCGGTCGCTTTCTTCTCGGCGTCTCGCTGGAGGGCGGTCAGGGTAAAGGTCCACGTCTCGCCAGGGTCATTCGCCGCCCGGAGGAACGAATAGATCACATCGCTCGCCTTGAGCGGCGTGCCGTCCGAGAACTTCACGCCCTGGCGGAGGTGGAAGGTGTAGGTCTTCCCGTCGTCGGAGACCTCCCACTTCTCGGCCAGCCCCGGCACCAGGCTGGCGCCGTCCGGCGAGACCCGGATCAGCTGGTCGTAGACGTTCATGAAGATCCAGATATTGACGTTGCCGTCGTTGGTGACGGGATCGAGGTTGTTGCTATCCTCCCCGCGTGCATATCGCAGGGTGCCGCCCGGCGTTGCGTTGGAGGTGTCCTCTTCCGCGACGGCGATTGGTGTACCGCCAACGGTGATCGTGATCGGGTTCTCCGGCACCTCGGTCGCGTCCTGGGCTGCCGGCCGCGCGGCATTGACGCCGTAGACTCGCGCCATCGCCGCCACGGCGGGCACCGAGAGCCCAAGTGCGACGCCTCGCTTCATGAAGGCCCGGCGATCGATCCGGCCTTCGACGAGATCGCTGGTGAGCGATCCTAACGACACCTGACGTTTCTCGCGATCGTCCATTGTCCGTCCTCCTCGTTCGCTCGCCGGTCGCCCCAGGTGACCGGCCCGGCCATTGACGTGTATGCCCCTGCGTTCCAATGAGCGGCGCTCATCGACGCATCGCGGACCCAGAGAGCGTCATAGATGCGAGCGATCGCGCCTCCTTTTCGCGCCCGAAGCGCGAAGTGTGATTGAAACACCGGCAGATGGACAACGTTTGCGATGTGCCACAACACCATCAGACCGGCTCAAGGACCCAAGACACAAGCTCTCCCGATCAGCCCCGGCGGGACGATCGTGATTCGTCCGGCGCCATTGCCGATCGGAGAGGGTAGAGTGGGGAACGCCAGCAGGTGGCGAGGAGAGAGGCGTTCCACCGATGGTCATGCTCTCAGAGTAGTGTAAACGGGACGTTCGGACTGTCAACGTGTCCGAAAGCTCGTTGGAGACCGTTTCCCTCGTGGCCGTGCGCATCGTCCGCCGTCAGATCACTGTCAGGAGACCGATATCATGGCGCCAGTCGATTCCAGCCTGCCGCTCCACGAACGATCGCTCGTCGAGTTGGCGGCCGCGCTGACCAGCGGATCGGTCTCGTCGGTCGAGGCTACCGAGCATGCCCTTGGTCGGATTGCCCGGCTTGACCGGCGGGATGGACTGAACGCCTATCTGCTGGTCACCGATAATGAGGCGCGGGCCGCCGCCATGGCCGCCGATGCCCGCCGCGCACGGGGGGAGGCGCGCGGCCCTCTCGACGGTGTCCCCCTCGCGCTCAAGGACCTCTTTGACACCGCCGGCATCCGGACCACCGCCGGGTCGCTCCTCTTCGCCGACCGGGTCCCCGATCGGGATGCCACCGTCGTCCAGAAGCTGCTGGGGGCGGGAATGGTCATGCTCGGGAAAACCAATATGCTCGAGTTCGCCTATGGCTATCCCCATCCGGAGATCGGCGAGACGGCCAACCCGTGGAACCTGTCGCGGACGGCCGGCGGCTCGTCAGGAGGCTCCGCCGCGGCCGTCGCGGCCGGTCTGGCATGGGGCGCGCTGGGCTCCGACACCGGCGGCAGCATCCGTTCCCCGGCGGCCTACTGCGGGATCACGGGGTTGAAGCCGAGCTATGGGCTGGTTAGCCTGGCGGGGGTCGTGCCCCTCTCCTGGTCGCTGGACCATGCCGGACCGATGGCCCGCACCGCCGCCGATTGTGCTCTACTGCTCACGGCGATCGGCGGTCACGATCCTGTCGACCCGACCTCGGCATCCCCTGCCGAGGTCGGGTCGGTGATGGCGGACATCGCGCGGCTGGCGGACGATGCCGTGTCGCTGAACCCCTCGCCACCGTCCCTCGCTGGACAGCGTATCGGTGTCGTCAGCCGCCTGCTCGATCTGGCCGAGCGAGCGACCCCGGGGATGCTCCGCCAGATCGAGGGCGCCATGGCGACATTCAGAGACCTGGGCGCGGAGGTCGTGACGGTCGACCTCCCAGCCTCCGCTCTGCCGCGTGCCGTCGCCGCCGTTGGGCGGATCTACGCCGTCGAGGCCGCAGCCTATCATCGTGCCTGGCTGCCGGACAGGGCGGAGCGGTATGGGCCGGTGATCCGGGCGGGTCTGGAGGCGGCGCTCACGGTGCCCGCGGTCGACTATGTGGCGTCACAGCGGGACCGGCTCGAAATCGCGACGATCTTCACCGACTTCTACCGCGAGGTCGACTTGCTGGCCTGGCCCGCGCAGCCGCTGGTCGCGCCGCCGCTCGGCACGAGCGCCGACCAGATCGTCACGCCCGAAGCCTCGGCTCCCACGATCGAGGTCGAGATCGGCACGACCGGCTTCGCGAACCTCACCGGTGAGCCATCGATCAGCCTGCCGTGCGGCCTCATCGATGGGCTGCCAGTTGGACTGCTGCTGCAGGCGCCGCGATTCGCCGACGCCCGTCTCGTCGGCGCCGCCATGGCGTACCAGAATGCCACCGGCATCCCACCGCTGGCGCCATTCGAGAACGGGAGTGCGGGCGGGAAATGACCTCGATCGCCTGGCCACGCAAACGACGCCCGGTTGAGCTACCCACCGATCGCGAGTGCCAACCCCTCCTGGCGCATCGCCGGGCTGCTGGTGATGAAGAGCACGGTCCCGCCGTGCGGCGCGACGATCTCGCCGAGGGGGTCGCCGAACAGATCGTTCACCCGACCGACGATCTGCCCCTCATCAACGGTGTCGCCGACCGCGACCGCCGGGTACCACATGCCCTCTGCCGGTGAGGAGAGCCAGGTGAAGCGATCGATCTCGATCGGCGGAGGGGCGGGAACATCAGTTGGCGCGGACTTCAGCATGCCGAGGTGGCGCAACCCGAGCTGAATGCCGTCGACCAGCGTCTGGGTCTCCGGCTCGGTCAGCAGCCCGCGGCCGCCGGCCTCGGCGATGATGCCGGGGATGCCCGCCTCGGCCGCCGCCTGCACGGTCGTCCCGCCAAGACCCCCTGGTCGCGGCTTGCTGGCGACCAGATAAGGCAGTCCGAATGCCCGGCCCAGCGCGGCTGAAGCATCGTCGACCTCGCTCTTGCCGATCGGGGTGTAGATCGAGAAGGGAACCAGGTCCTCGACCATGTCGCCGCCGTGGAGATCGATCAGGACATCGGACGGCGCGATTACCGCCCGGAAGATCGCATCGGCCAGCACCTCGGTAAAGGTCCCATCGGCCGAGCCGGGGAAGACACGGTTTGGGTTCTTCTCATCGATCGGGCAGACGAACGGGGTCCGCGCCAGGAACGCGGGCATATCGATGATCGGCAGAGCGACGACGCTGCCGCGCAGCACGACCGGATCGAGCCCGCGAATCGTCCTGATGTTCGCCTCGATCGCGGGATACTCGGCCGGATGGACGCCGGAGATGAGGGCCAAACGCGGACCGTCCGCCAGCCCGTTCACCGCAACATAGGGCCACGACCACTCCGCCAGCAGCGGATGCGAGAAGCGGAGCGTTCCCCGCCTCGCCGCGCCAGCGACTGGAAGCTCGATTGCATCGAGCGCGTCCGTCTCTTCCCATGAGATGGTCGTTTCGTTGTCCGCTGTCACGCTTCCCTCCCGTATCTCTCGCGCTCCACCGTTCACACGGTCGGCAGCTTACATGACCGGCCAGGAAGACGGGCGCGTTGACACCATTGTGGCGACAGCGGTGCCGGAGGTGGTGCCGCGAACGGGGCCCGGCGACCCCTGTTACGATCACGTTCGTGGCTCTCTTTCCTGCCCGTTTCACGGGCGTCCTCCATCGCTACGTCGCTGTCGCGCGCAGCCCGTCCTACTTCCCGCTCTGGCTGGCGCAGCTCGTCTCGACCCTGGGCGACACCCTGCACTACATCGCGCTGGTCGTCCTGGTCTTTGCCTTGACCGGACGCGGAGCGTCGGTTGCCGTACTCGTCGCGGCCGAGATCCTGCCGGTCCTGCTCCTCGGACCGATCGCGGGGGTGGTCATCGACCGCGTTAGCCGCAAGCGCATCCTGATCGCCGCTGATCTCCTGCGTGCCGGGCTGGCGCTGTCGCTGGTCTGGCCGCAAGGTGTCTGGCACGTCTACGCGGTCGCTGCCGCACTCTCGGCCGCGGCGATCTTCTTCAATCCGACGGTGCAGGCGGTCATCCCCCATCTGACGACACCCGATCAACGCCTTGCCGCCAACTCGGTCGCCTGGTCGACCAGCCGGTTGGTGCAGATCGTCGGGGCGGCAGTCGCCGGTGGTTTGATTGGACTGATCGGGACCGGGGCGGCCTTCGCGACCAACGCCGTCACCTTCGGTGTATCGGCGCTGCTGATCGTCCGTCTCCGAATCCCGTCCACCGCGGGCGACGACGCACCCGCCACACGGGGCGGCGTCGGCGGCTATCTTGCCGATGTGAGAGCAGGACTCTCCTACGTCCGCCGGGACCGCTTCCTCGCGCGCTTTCTTCCGGTTCAGGCGCTCGCCTCGCTGGCGACTGGCGGGACAGGCGCCATGCTCGTTGTTCTCTCCGAGCGGCATCTGGGGCTCGCTCCGGCGCGGTTTGCCTGGCTGATCGGCGCCATTGGCGTCGGCGCGCTGGTTGGACCACTCATTCCGAACCTCTTCGCGGGGGACGACCCGGACCCGCGCTGGCTCTTCCTGCCCTATCTCATTCGCGGCATCGGTGACATCGCGATCGCGTTGGTCACCCCGTTGCCGGTGGCCCTGGCGATCCTGTTCATCTATGGTCTTAACACCTCGACCGGCATGGTCGTGCAAAGCTCGACGCTGCAACGGATCATCCCGGATCAGGTGCGGGGACGGGTGCTCACCCTGCTGGACATTACCTGGAACGCGGCGCGTCTGCTGTCGCTCGGAGCGGCCGCCGTTTTGGTCGATGCGATCGGCATCGAGGCGGTCTACTGGATTGGCGGCGCGATGCTCGCCGCCAGCGGAGCGATCGGGTGGTCGCTGCTCGGTCAGCGAATCGCTGGTTCCGAGCACGCCGATCGTCCATAGACCGCGCGGGGATGGTCAGGGCGCCGTCAGTTCGTCCGCGGCGGCGGCGCATGCCGCGCAGCGCCCCCAGATCGCGAGATGATCGACTGCCGCCTGGAAGCCGTGATGAGCCAGCACATCCTGACGAAGTGGCGCGACGATGGCGTCATTGAGATCGAGCATGACGCCGCAATCGCGGCAGATGAGATGGTGATGACGCTCTGAGAGGAGCTCGAACACCCGGGCCTCGCCGCCCAGATCGGTCTCGCTGATCAGACCTAGATCGCGAAAGAGCTCAAGGGTCCGGTAGACGGTCGAACGGTTTACCGCTGGCAGCAGATGCTCGACGCGGCCGAAGATCTCGTCGGCCGTGACATGCTCTCCGGCGTGGAGCGTACCGAGGATCAGCAGCCGCTGCGGCGTCACGCGCTGGCCGGCCGCCCGGAGCCGCGCCGTGATCTCACGTGGCTCGACGGTGGCCGGCCGCCGCACGCGACGGTCTGCTTCCCGCTCCTCTGCATTCTGCCGGTCGCGCTCGTCCAGTGATCTCTGTCCTTTTCATTGCACCATCGCCGCGATTCGTCCAGCCCCCGGGCAGCGTACCCGTGGCTACGGCGATTGTGGCGTGCGCGCTTGACCGGCTACTCGTCAGAGCCCTAGTATCTCATGAGTAGCTATTGCGACGATTTGCAGCTGCATCTGATCTTGATAACGCTCTGGACAGATCGCTTTACGAGTCAGGGAGAACCGGGTGTCCCGACGACCGATCAATGCCGTCTCCTTCACCCGACGCCGGTTCACCGCGGCCCTGGCGCTCGGTACCGTTGCCGCCGCTCGAACCCGGTCGTCTACAGACGCCCAGGATGTCGCGTCCTCGCCGGTTCCATCCGCATCGATCGGCTGGAGCGACGATTTCGGCCCAGATAACCAGCGGCTGAACGTGGCGACCACGGTCGCGCCGATCAGCTCGATCGTCCGCAACGTTGGCGGCACCCGCATCGACCTGCGGGGCATCATCCCGGACGGCAGCGACTCCCACACCTTCGAGCCCGCCCCATCCGACGCCAAAATCCTCGCTGGCGCCGACCTCGTGATTGCCAACGGGCTCGATCTCGAGGATCCAACCCTGGAGCTGGCCCGGGCGAATCTGCGCGCGGGCGCCGAGGTGATCACGCTCGGCGACCAGACGATCTCTCCCGACCAATACGCCTATGACTTCTCCTTTCCGGAGGATAAGGGGCACCCGAACCCGCACCTCTGGCCGAATGTCCCTTTCGCGATGACCTACGCGAAGCTCGCCGCCGCCAAACTCCAGGAGCGTGCGCCCGCCGATGCCGACCTGTTCGCATTGAATCTCACCCGTTACCTCGACCTGCTCGACCGGCTCGATCGCGGGATCATGATCGCGGTGCAGACGATTCCCGAAGGGCAGCGGAAGCTGCTGACCTATCACGACTCCTGGGCCTATTTCGCCGCGCACTATGGCATGACCGTCATCGGCGCCGCCCAGCCGTCCGATTTCTCCGAGCCGTCCCCTCAGGAAGTTGCCCGCTTGATCGAGCAGATTCGCGACGAAAAAGTACCGGCGGTCTTCGGCTCCGAAGTTTTCCCGAGCGATGTCCTCGCCCAGATCGCGAAGGAAGCGGGCGCGGGCTATATCGACAAACTGCGCGACGACGCCCCCCCCGGTAGGCCGGGGGCGCCGGAGCATACTTACCTGGGGATGATGCTCACGAACATGACCCTGATGATCCCCGCGCTCGGCGGCACGGTCGATGCCCTGGCGGGGATCGAGCCCTACGATACCTACGCATCATGATCGGTCACCTTCCTGCCCGCCCTCACGCCCTCCTTGGCGCTGATGCCGCTCCGGTGCTCCCCTCTGACGCGACCAACCGGCATCGGACGCCTGCTGCACCGGCAGTGATCGAGCTGCGCGGCCTGACCGCCCGATACGGGACCGCGATGGTGCTACGCGATGTCGATCTACGGGTGCCGGCCGGCGAGTTCGTCGGGTTGATCGGCCCCAGCGGCGCTGGCAAGAC
>JAABUR0100002407.1_pt1 | contig 28706 bp, 32 predicted proteins | sample 5560091 | NCBI WGS metagenome assembly JAABUR01 (sample SAMN10711879, study PRJNA513375) | rock metagenome | isolation source: Antarctica rocks | place: Antarctica: Victoria Land, University Valley sud
ACCCAACGCGCCACGATCGAGAAATACTTCACCCCCAACGCCTCCTTCACGCACCCCTTCTGCCGCACCGGCAGCTTCGAGGGCAGCAGATGGCTGATCTGGTGCATATACCACTGGTACAAGATCTTGAGCCCGAGGATCGAGTTGGAGGTTGATAGTGTGGGTGCGTGTGTGTGTGTGTGTGTGCTGTAGAGGGGGGGGGGAGGGGTTGTTTTGTTTTGGTGGGGGGATATTATACATACTGACCCCCTGTGTGGCGTGAACCAGCGTACGACGAGAAAAACCTGAAACTCTACGTCACGATGCACCAGCTCTTCGCGCTCTTCGTGCTGCCCTCGCTGCTGCACGCGCGGGTGTCGCTGACCACGGTGCTGCAACTCACGCCCGCGCGGCCGTCTGCTGCGCTCAAATCGCAGTCGCCAACAACGTACTTGATCCAGTCGCAGAACGATTTGTATCAGGTCGGCGAGTTTGTGAAGTTTGCGAGCGTGTTTGGGCTGCTGAGGGCGCTGGTGCTGGCGTGGCAGTTTGTGGCGACGGGGTTGTGTGTGTTGGGGGCCGGGGTGGGGGCGCCGGTGACGTGGGTGGAGGAGAATGTGGTGGGGGGGAATGCGGAGAGGAGGTTGGGGGAGGTGGTGGAGGGGTGAGGGTAGATGTGGAGGAGGGGGGAATAATGGATATGAGTGGCGGTTCTCATGCTACAGTGAGATGTAACAAAACCACTGCTCTTGGGGAAATGTCCGCCTTCTACGTCTCTGATCTGCGTTGTCTTTGCTCGGGTACTGGTATATAGACAAACCGATCCTCCATAACCTCCCCTCACCAATCTCCTCGCCCAGGGAGATGCTTGAAGAAAATTTCCAAAAAGTCGTCGCAAGTAACCCTATCCCAACCTTCAATCTCTCTCCTAACCCCGTCTTCCATCGTGCCCCCTCAATCTTATCCATTTTTCGACGAGAGCTTCTTCGTTAAAATAAACTCAGAGTGAATTTTAAGAAGTTAGATCTGGGGGGGGGATTTGATATATGAGCCCAAGGTATGTGGTACGTGGAAAGAAGAGCGGATTTTGAGGATTGGGGAGCAGAAGGGGGGCTTATTAGGTTTTGGTTTGGAGTACGGAAATTGACAATGAAAGTTCTCGGAAACCGCTAGAGTAATGCACCCCCATACAGTTTTTGTATGTATTGGAATAAATACATATGTAGCGCCGGAGAAGATTACAGTCCCAGCCACAACACCAAATTTACCAGTCCTCCTCATCGGCTTCCACCTCATCGACGACGGGTGCAGGCCTTATCATGTATATACTTCATCGGATGTTCTCCACATTTTAATTTTGCCTCGTCGACTACTCAAAATAACGCTTGTTTCATCGATCCAGATGATCTTCTTCCAGTCCTTCAAAGTTCAGTCCTTATCGCATGCAGAAGTGATAGCGAGCCTTCATCATAGCTTCGATTAAGCCGGATTTCGAGTGGGTTTGCATGCTCGAAGACCGTTTCGCCTCATAATTCGAAGTATAGTGATGAAGGATAAAACCTGTTTCATATCCTAAATAAGCCGCAGATTTTTCTCTGCCGTTTCTATTCTTTCGCACTGTAATTTGTCAGTGAAAGCAAAATGCAGAGATAAATTTGCACCTGCATCAAGAACCTCGGCTTTCTTTTCAGCATTTGCCTTTTGAGGTCTGCCAGAGCGAGATTCATCGACGACGTACTCCATCTTTATAATAGAAGACACATCCTTATTATATCCACGGTCTTTAGCCTTTTGAATGACTCGATAGACGGACGATACAGTCATTCCAGCAGATGCAGCTGCTATTTTCTTTTCAATTCCGGCCTCAGCCAAGGCCATGGCTTGAATTCTCTGAGCCGGCGTCGTATTTCCTCCATTATTAGGCATGTTTATGGACGGTGACAGTGAGACAGCTGCTCAGGAAGCTGCTGAAGTCCATGGAATAGAGTCGAATTCCCAACAAAAATTTGGTGGGGGACTGTAATCTTCTCCGGCGCTATGTATTTATTTCAATACATACAAAATTGTATGAGGGTGCATTAGCGGATTCCGAGAACTTTTGGTGTCAATTTCCGTAGATATGGTGTTCAGAAGCGGTACCTAGCTTTAACCTTTGGGGGGATGTATCTGTCTCGTTATGATAGGGTGGTTTTTATCTACTCTAAGGTATTTATACGATTGGGTATCCCTTTAACCGCTGTTTGCCTTCGGTTAATTTTTAAGGTTGGCCCTAGAATAACCAGATGTGATAAGGCTCGGTCAAAAAGGTTATCTTTTGTAAATAGAAACAATATCAACAAAGCCCCCTATTGTTCTTGCCCACCTCGATAAGAATGCCTTCCTGCGATGTAGTACCTGATTCAACTGATTTAGGAACTGATCGTCCTAACCTGCGTCCTATCACTGTTGTAGGCGATCGATTTGAACCTATTCAGATGCCTTCAAACGTCAGTTGGGTCAATATACCTACGCATACAACCGTCGATGTAGATCAGGAGAACACAAAGCCTCGTACGAGTTCTTGATTGAAATCAGCATTATCAATGCCTACAAACTCTCTTTGCATTCAGAGGTTTCAAAGAAGGCTAAATACACTGTTCATAGCGAGTTCAGAACGGCTCTGACTACAGGTCTTATTCAGACCTCTCAAAGGCAGTTTCTGAAGCGAAAAAGAACTTCAATTGGATCAGCAATTGAACGTCCAATGATACGTTTAGAAGATCATCAAATGATCCAAATCTGCAGAAGAAAGAGCTCTGAGAACTGCCGTGAGTGCAAGGAGATAGATAGGCTTGACAGCCAGGCCTAGAAAACGACAAGTTCTCGGTGAGATTACACCAAATTTAGGTGGTAGCGGGCGGGGAAAGCGTTCTACCTTTGGCTGTGATATCTGTGATATCCCCCTATGTATAAACGGTCCTTGTTGGGCTGCATATCACAATAGCATCTGAATAGCATCAATAAAATCAGTTCAGGGTGATATTCTATGGTTCCTATTGGTGAACTAAGCGAATACGCTAAAAGTGGCCTCCCGACAGCGGTTAAAGGGATATGCGTTCTACATACATAGCAGGGTTTTGCTTGTATTATATAGTAGGCGTCGATGCATAGGTGACTAGCGTGCATGCAGCACCCGGAGTGGTGAGCGAACCCAAGCATGTTGCGCAGGCTTCAGCCCCACAGCTCAGCCGCACTTGGACAATCTATCTCGTAGTCAATTACAACAACCAACGCCGACATTACTAGAATGGAAAGGCAGCCGGCACTGTAAGTCCTATCGCGAAACATAACCGCCAGGATGGCATTCGGCTTCGGAGTGGGTGATATCCTCACGCTGACCAAAATGATCGTCGATACGATTGGGGATATTCATGACGCTCCCAAAGAGCTCCAGGAACTTGTCGACCGAGTAGAGTCAGTTGAAGCAACTCTCGAATCGATCGACGAGCTAGCACACGATCAAGCAGCGGAGAACATGCGGAACACGCGAAACATGCGAAATTTGGCGAGGCTGAAAGAAAGAGTCAAGGAAGTGTTGGTCAAGATGCATGACATCGTGATCAAGTACCGGGACAACCAAGGCCGCGTCAAGCCTTTCAACCGGGTGATGTATGGTGTATGGGACAAGCGTGGAGCTGGGGACTTGGGGGTCAAGCTAGGGGAGCGGACTGATGACTTGACCACCTTTCTGACTATACAGACTTGGCGATTAACCAACCAGATTCGGCCGCTGATCGACCAAGTTCTTACACGCACCCGTCAAGAACAGGAGCGTGCAAAAGACCAAAGCCCCGTGAAAGACGACAATGTTGCACGTCGTCCTGGCCCACATAAGGGTACCAACATTCAGACTACCGTCTCCGATCAAGTAGATCAGGTGCAAGCCGTCTTAGATCATGTTTTGCAGACCGAGCGGCCAAGCGATCCTACCTTGCTGCCTGATCAAGAAGATATATCTGTTGAGAGACAACTTGAAATACAGCTAGGACAGGCGGGCATCGGAGCATCAGTTGTCAAGGCTCTTATCGAGGTAATCAACACACAGCGAAAGCAGCTTGCCCATCCAGAAGACATCGATCCGATATCAACCACCGGGGGAAGGCGTCGTTTGGAAGTTCCCAAGGGATGGATCATGGTAGTCGACAGTTACAATGAAGGTAATATCGAAGACCCCAAACTAGCTCCCAAGCCTCTATTGACATCGCTGCAGTACGGTCTATTATTGCCCAGACTTATCTCGAGCTCGTCCGGGTTTGGACGGTCAATCACAGTGGTGAATGGCTCTTCAACCGAGTTGAGTCAGCAGGCGTTCAGGTTGAGACTAAGTTCTCTAAACGATCTTTGAAACCTCAATCGAAGCCCCTTTTAAAGGGCGGCAACCCCCCAGAGAGGGCTGCTCTCAAAGCAATCTCTGGGAAAAATTCCTTCTTCCGGTCTGAGGAAAAGAATGACATCCTAGCACGTATTGCACAGCATCGGAGTCGGGGAATCGACAACTGGCACTTTCGAAAGTATGAATATATGCTATGCTTTGATAAGTCGGTTTATGAAACATTGACAGAACTTGCAAAATGCTGCAAGAAAAGATATGGCGATATGCCATCCTACGCCAGTCTATCCAAGATCATTCTTCTCAAAGATATAAGGCTGAAAGACGCTGCTGCCGATTTAGATGTTGACGATACGAGCAGACTAGTCAAAAGCATCAAGGATGGCATCAAAAGCTTCTTGAAAACAGAATATAAATGGAAGAGGCCTCCCTTACCTATCGAGGACAGTCCATTCCGTACGAAGCAGATCGTGCTGCCAAGCATTAACATAAAGCTAGACTCTGCCGAGGAGGAAGCCAAATTGAACGAAATCTCCACAAGACCCGATTGCAGAATCAGAGTCACGGACGACAAGTCCACCTCTCAGCTTCTCTCTATTACTGGGCGTAAAGAAGCATTACCTTTTGCAGCATCTTTGCTAAAGGAAGCCCTTCTTTGAGGAACCTCAGATCCTGCACCGCTCTCAACTTTCGCCAGCATGTCGTGCGGTTTCTTTTCCATTTCGAGCTCTGTTTAGCTACCGCATATGGCTATCTGTCTAGTGTATGAGACTTTTCAGGCGCTTGAACGAGGGAAGAATCCAGGGGAAGGGAGAGGGTGGCAAGAAGTAGGGATTGAGAGCGTTGAGGAAGACTGGAAGGAGGAAGTTGGAGAAACTCGAAAGAATAAGGGTGGTGTTAGATCTCCATTCTATCGTGCAAACCTCATTGCTTGCGCTTGTCGTTATCGCCTCTCTGACCTCGTAGGCATGTTGCCCTGTTCGTGCTTGCATCTCTTCTCAAAAATGCTTGCTATCATGTTTCTCCAGTCAAAACTCTTGGATCCGGGTTCTGTATCCTCGGATGATCGAGACTCCGCTGACGATGTCCTTGATTACGGGTGCATTGAAACAGATGCTCCGACTCTCGTTCTCTGGGCGGTGGGCTGCCCCAGCTTGGTCAGGACTGGCCTGCGCTTGTTAAGGGAAGGGATTGCTTCATAGAGTAAGCGGGTTGAAGGCTGGTGATGATGGCGGCTATCACAAACATCACCTTAGAGATACCTAGGCTCTGTCAGCTCTGGCTGCCGTAGATTGCCTTGCAGGATTGGAGAAAAGGCGATGCATCCTCACTTCCTGGACTCAAAGACAACGTCACAGCCTCAGGCGCTTTTGACATTGCAGTTATCTGCTGGGAGAGGTCTAAGGGGGCTTCCAGGAGGGTCAGAACGGATCAAGAGCAAACGGATGAGGTTCGAACCAGAGGCTGCGAAGAAGACAGGGTCGACAGTCTCGATTATAATAGTTGTTATGGGGGCAAATGATCAAGTGCTAGTGGAAGCTCGTTGAGTGAGATTTTTGAGGGAGGAGCCTCTGTGGTGGTGGCGCAATGAGTGGGTGATTGATAGAAGTTTTTTTGGTGGCGGTGGTAATCATGGATGTCATAACCTTAACGCAGTGGGAGACGCGCCAATGACGCGTTTGCCGAGGAGCCGAGGTTAGCGTTGAGGTACCCCTTTTCGCGTACGCGCACTTTAGCGAGCTACAGGGGACCACTATCAATTGTCAATTATTCTGTGGGCGAGCTATTCTTCCGATGGATACTAGTACATCTATTTTCTGGGGCTGGTTGCTTCATGGGAGCATACCACATTATCAGAGCAAGCCCTGCAAGGACGATGGCATTAGCTGTTACTATGAGTGGGGGCGCTCTGTGCCACCAGGCAATCATGTCATCATCTAGCAATCTAAGGTGCTCACACTCGGCTCTGAACTCACTCACAACTACGCAGAGGTAGAGAGCATTGTCTGTGGGATGCGTTGAACCGGTCAGACAGTCTAAGGGACACAAGACCACGCCTGCAGCTTCCAAGCAAGGAACAGGGCTGGTCAAAGGCTGTGGTAGACTTGGATTTTAAAAGTATGGGATTGATGGGTCTGAGATGCACTCAAGCTGCGGCCGCGGAAGCCTCTGGGTTTCTTGGATAACCGGGATGAAACGAGGTCAGGCGATGCAACTTACTGCAGCCCCCCGGATCTTACTCACCCAGCCTGTACCTGGGATCTAGGCTTTCATCTACATGACATTCGCATGAAAACTCGGAACTAAGCCACACAGAAACTAGGGTACCTTGTATCGGGACACCTACAGCTATATTTTACAATCACGAGCATTATTTTCACGATATGGTGGGTCCATCCAATTGGCCTGAGACGAGGGCTTATGGAAGAGGCCGGAGCAGCCGAACAACCCCCACAGCCAGATCCAGGAACCACATTGCTCAAGAGTACGGAACAGCCTGTGGCGGGAACAGAGGACTTGGCGAAGAATACAGAAAACGCACCTTATGGCTGGCATCGGAGCCATTTCCTTAAAGGCCCCCACAGTAAAAGATCTTGGCAATTACCGGCCCGTTGACGCATCGTCCATCTGCAGATGAGGTTGGAGCTTCTTATCGGGTATCTTGACGATCTTAGAACCCTGGAGCGTTAGGCTGATGGAATCGTCCCTTTTTTACACCTTCACACCCCTTCATCCAACACTACTATGCTCCTGCGGTAAGGTAACAGTATTCAGACGATCTCATCCTAGATCCACGTCCTGGTGGCCTACATGTCTATGCTAGGAGAATCCAGCCCCATGTCTTGTTCAAGCATGGGAGGATGCGTCGTTTTCCTACATATAACCTAACTTCAAACCTCGAGGATAACAAAAGCTAATAAATCTTTCGAGCTGAGAATTAACCCATCCCCGTCGCGAAGGGGGCCGAGAATGTTTGCAATATACAAGGTTTATGTGAAAATATTAGCAATCCCTAAGCGATTGTTGAATGTTATGACTTTAATCGCTACGTCTTTGGCGAGGGTGTATGCTCGAGAGGATTCTGGCTAGCAAGTTGCTAGAATCCTGTATAATGAGATTCATCCACAGGAGTTTGCTTTTCTTTGATCAACCGTTCTGAATCTCCCAATCCTATACAGCAGCTTCATTTCTTTGGCCGGCTAAGACTTCATTCACACTACCGAGCATGAAGACTTATACCACCCTTACTCCCCTCTTGGCATCAGCTCTCTTCATCTCCACCTCTCTTGCGAAGGTGCGATTCGCAGGCGTCAATATTGCAGGATGTGATTTCGGTTGCACCAACGACGTTAGTGACCCCACAGCCTGGTTTCTGTTTGCCCTACTCCTATTCTAACAACGTCAAACGCAGGGTTATTGCGGGGGCACTGGTTGCCCGTCGGGTCAAGGACCGGGACAGATGCAACACTTTGCGTACGACGACCACCTCAACGTCTTTCGCCTCCCCGTAGGCTGGGTATGTGTTTTCGAATCCGTTCATCCTTCTTTTGTGCATTCTAAGCTTTTGTTTCCTTCTCTTTCCCTTGATACATCACCGAAGCCGATTTTCCAACTCAACCAGGCAATACTGACTCCGAATCTACCAACAAAGCAATATCTCGTCAACAGGGTTCCCGGCGGTCCTCTCGATCCCACATACTTCGCCGACTACGACGGCATTATGCAAGCCTGCCTTGGTACCGGCGCGTACTGCATCATAGACATTCATAACTATGCTCGTTGGGACGGCAACGTCATTGGCCAGGGAGGCCCTAGCAATGACGGTTTCGCCTCAGTCTGGTCCCAGCTCGCGCAAGCGTACGCCGGACAATCAAACGTCATCTTTGGCCTCATGAACGAGCCCCACGATCTCGACATCAACATGTGGGCCGACACACTTCAGGCCGCCGTGAACGGAATCCGCAACGCCGGCGCCACATCCCAGCTGATCTTACTTCCAGGCATCAACTACGGCGCCGTTGGCGGCTTCGACTCGAGCTCGGGGCCCGCGCTGTCCGCGGTGCAGGACACCGACGGCTCGAAAGATAAACTAATTTTCGACATGCATCAGTATCTAGACTATGACACGTCGGGCGGGAACCCCGAGTGCGTCACCGACCAAACCGCCAATCTCGGCTACCAGGCGGACTATCTACGGTCGATTGACCGCCAGGCTTTCCTGACCGAGACTGGGGGTGGGAATACCGATAGTTGCGTTCAATACATGTGCTCGCAGCTGGCGTATCTCAACAATAATGCGGATGTGTATTTGGGATGGGTTGGTTGGGCTGCTGGTTGGTTCCCCTTTCCTTGGCCTTGGCGCCCTTGTTCACGGAATTAATTGAAGCTAACAACCTGTGTCCAGGGGCTCTCGATCCCAACAGCGTCCTCAGTGAGGTGCCCGACGGAACCACAGACACCCTGCTTGTAAACAGGTGTATTGCTGGGGAGTTCCAGTAGTGCGACTGCCGCCACCTCTAAACGACCGACAGTCCAGTAGAGGATTTGCTATCTAAACTATAGGACAACAAGAAAGAACCGTTCCAGATTTGTCGTACGTGTTGTGTGATAAGGTATTACAAACCATGTAATTGATATAATGGAAGGGAGGGCCCTGTTTGGGGAGGCAGAGCGGTAAATAACCGAACGGACTAGAAAGTGTGTTTGGAGCTCAGAAACTTCTCGTTTGTGCATCTTTCTCGATTGTCGAAATGAGGATTACATTCATTCTTCCACCCTTCCTCAACCTCCTCGAATCCCTTCTCCATAGCAAAACTCACTTCCCAGTACCCGCTCGTGGGCGCTTCGCATGTCAAATGCTTGGCTACATACTACTGGATAGCGATTTTTAACGGTATGCGGGGTTGGCGTTGGCAGGAGAGTGGGATTTTAGGGCTGGGGACGGGATGTGCGGTTGGGAAGGCGAATGGTGGGGTGGTGAAGAGAAGTGGGGGGGGGGGGGGGGTTGGGTTGTAGGGGGGTTTTTCCAGGTGGGGAGGATGCGGGGTTTAGAAGGTGAGATTGGTTGGTGAGTGAGTGAGTGAGTGGTTCGATAGGGGGAGGGGATAAGGGTGGGAAGGTTGGGGATTTGTGGGGAGTGGAGAGTGGGTAGGAGGGAGGGTAGGAGGGAGGGTGAGTATGTGAGTGATTGACAATGGTTAAAGTGTTGACATATAACACGTAAAACCAGTTCGGGTATTTATATCTGTACATGCGCAAACCAAGGACAATCGCACACAATATATAAACAGCCCATTTCTGGAAATGCCACTGATGGGACCGAGGCTAAGTAGCCAAGGAAAAGAGACTAGCGACCAAGACGGAGCCGATGATGGGCTTCATGTAGCCCAACGAAGCGCGTGTTATCGGCGCACTCGAGTTGGCTTTGAAAGTCGCGATACTCGTAGACGACGCTGTGGCTGAGAAATTCCCAGTTGGGGTGGGGATATTGGCGCTGGCTGATGACGTTGTCATGGGTGACGATGTCGAAGAGTTCAAGACCGAACTGCCCAATGAGGGCCTCGTCCATGCGTACGAGGATAAGCCAGTAGTTGGGAACGGTAGTGCAGAAGTTATGGCGTTGCTGCTCAATGACGTCCATGTAGGGAACGGAGTAGTAGCGCTGCCCACGGGCGTCACGTAGCTCGCGTGAGTAATATGGGATATCGTAGACGTGGAGGGCATAGATGTCGACGACAGCGATCCGCTAGGGTTATTATTCGTGCTCTGCCCCGTCAGGGGGTCGATCCATACGCCCAGATTATTGTCGCAGCATTGCGCAGCGGCGGTGCCGTTGCCGCAGCAGTAGCTTTGGTCGGAGCATTGGGTGACAGTTACGTCGTTGTTGGCCATGTTTAGATCCGTTTGGGCTTCGATGACACCTTGGTCTGCGTAGGTTGAGATGTTAGCTAGAAAGGATTGGGGCAGGAGGAGGGTGCCAACTGACTGAACCCAGAAACGCATAATTTGACACAGCTTGGGCTCTTCCACGTAGGATCGGTGCAACTATCACGCCAAGTATTCCCATCATAACCGCTCTGGCACAATCCATCCGGTGTGCAGGTATCCCACGGCGCGCAGCACATACTGTGTTTCGCGCTGGCGTTGCATGGCTGATAGGCTATGCCTTGATCGGCTTGAGCGCCTACGTTCTGGTCTGTTCCATTGGGGAAGTAGCAAGACGCTGATACCGCTGAAGAAAAAAGGAGGGACGCAAGGAGGAACGAAACAGTACGGCGCGAGGTGGTGATAGTCATGGTGGTTTAGCGGAGGGATGACGGACTTGCGACGTGGAGAGAAGGGAACGGGGAGGAAAGGCCTGAAGAGTCATGATAGACACTAATAAATAAAAGTATAGTGTTCCAACAGGTTGATGAAACACGTCTGACATTATTACGGTCTTCCGCAGCTTGGCTGAAGATATATCATAGGTTGAGGGGGTGGAGAGCTGAGGCGCAGTGAACGGCCTGAGGGACTCAATTTAAAACATGTACGGAGGTAGAAGGGTTCACCTAGCACTGGGCTAAACCTAGCAGTGGGACAGCCCTATAGGGCTGAAAATTCACATTTCATTTTTTATCGCTTTAACGATTCGTTTTAGGTGAACTACGTAGCTAATAGGACCTCTTTGGGGCCCTTCTGATACGCATGCCTCGCCCTGATTGGCTATTTGTAGATATCCCGTTATTCCTTTGCTTCTGCTTCTGCTCCTGCTTCTGCTCCAGCTGTCTGACCCGTAGCTTAACTATCAGCTGCTTCTGCTTCTGCTTCTGCTTCTGCTTCTGCTTCTGCTTCAGCTGTCTGACCCGTAGCTTAACTATCAGCTGCTTCTTCTTCTTTTGTCTAGAGCTTGCTGTCAATGTCATTGATGTCGACGAAGTGAAGAGCTCAGAACCTAGACGTAGTAGATCATTGATCTCTCTATTTCACAGCTTTGTTTGTTGAGCTGAGAGTACAACAGCTCGCTTTCGAATAGAAGAAGGTTTTGAAGTAAAGAGCTCAGAATCTAGACGTAGTAGAAAATTAATTTTCTTTTGCCATATCTTTGCTTGTTGATTCTCTCTTCTTTCATCAACAATCTCTTGATTCATGACTCTTGCAGTATCATAATTATTCTTGATTCGATTGATCTTTTTCTTCTTTCTTCTATTTAACTCAAGAAGTTTCTGATTAGTAACATTCTGAATAGTAGATTTCGTCATTGCTCATATTGCTGCTTTACTCACCTTTTGAAGAATCTGATCAGAAGTCGATTCTTCTATTGCTTGTTTAATAAGCTGCTGTACTTGAGAGATATTTGCAGATGTTAGAACGACTTCTAAATCTTTGTCAGAATCGATGTATGTGACTGTAGCTTTGAAAAACGTAGTTGAACGTATGACAATGTTGTACTGCTGTGATTGCTTTAGTTTCTTAACAGAAGAAAAGTGCTGAAGTACTAAGACTGAGCTGAATGATAGAAGTTCTGTAGCTGTTCATGTCTTTCTAATATTCAATGATGTAATTGTCTCATGTCGAGTCAGTTGATAAAGCTTCAGAAAGTTCGTTTTATCGATTGAGTAGCTGATCTTAAGTCAAGTAACTCGCTGAACATGAGTCTTGTACGCAGTAGCTAATGAAGCAAAGACTTCAACATCGAGTGATTGAAGCAGATGAGTAGTGTGAGTTGAAAGACACAGTAGAATGATTTTCTGACTGATGCAATAGTCAATCACCTGAGTAGTGATATGAGAAGCATGATCATCGATTAATAGCATTCGATATTCATCTTTCTGACAGATTTTAGTTTCTGAATCAAAGCATTTCTGTATTCAGACTAGACTTAATTCGTTGTCGATTCAGTCATTCTCGCTCAGAGCAATATGATCTTCTTTGAGTACTTTGTATCAGATCTTCTGCTGTAGTTTTTCTTTGAAGATAATTCACGATTTCAAGACTCTTTCATTCATAGATATATACTCAATCAATGAGACTCACTTTCAATTGTCACATTGAGTCATATAAGTCTTTTCATACTTGAAAATCATGACTCGAAGCTTAGCAATGACTCTCTGCATAAATCTCTTTTCATTCATGTTGTAGATATCTTCTATCTCTATTTCATGCTCTTTTTTTAGACTCTAAAAGAGATTGAATCAGTCAGCTAAAATATCGTGATTCTGAGTCATAGCACGCTCTTTGTCAAGCGAAGAAATATATACTGTTTTGATTTGCGAATGATGTTTCAGAAACTTCTGAAGTCAATTGACTTCGACTGACTTATCATCATTCTTTTTTATTAGTAGTTCTTTAGCTATTGAACGTACTTGCTTCACACAAGAAGGTCAGTCTCAGACCTGAAGACGTAGAATTCAGTCACGTATAGCTGCTTCTTCTTCGGGACTAAGTCTTTGAAATTGCTGATTGCGTGCAGCAGCTGTCTTTCGACCATTGATTCGGTTCCAAAGAGTACTACTTGGTATTTCATATTGACGAGCGAGTTTTGCTTGGGAAGGATTTTCGTTGGCTGCTGAAGCCTCGTTCCAACGGGCGTGAGCAAGCGTTATGCGCTCTTCCTGTGAAAGTTCTATATCTTCAGAAGATATGAAGGATATAGGGGGGATGGGGGGGGTGGCTGCCATCGTTTTGCTGATATGTTGAAGAATTACACGTTGGCAGCAATAAAATATGAAATGTGAATTTTCAGCCCTATAGGGCTGTCCCACTGCTAGGTTTAGCCCAGTGCTAGGTGAACCCTTCTATCTACTTGAAGCGAAGTCCGGGAAATTCAAGTCCTGCCCATATCAGCCGTACTGGATTATTACTGACAGGACGTCTGTCCAGTCCTCTTGTGGACAGAACCATGGATCGAAGGGGTGTCACGCTATTCAAACGGCATGCAGATACCATTTAAGGGCTGCAATTAAGGGTGCTGCGCGGGATGCCAGACTGTTTGATCCAGTCATCTTTTCTGGGGTTATATATGGGCCAGCCAAGGGCTCCATAGTAGTAGCCTGAGAATCTTACCATTCGCCACACATATCTGTGAGGCCGCAAGGGTAGCCGACCGGTGATGATGTCCGATTGTCTATAGTCGTTGATAAAGCCACGATCTGATGCTTCGAAAGTCCAGCTGACAGCAGACTCGGGTAACTCCCGGATAAGTCTGTCAACTTTAGAAGCTCCAGAGCTCGGGAAGTTTGCTTCAACACCGATTACGATTGCGACGCCGTCAGATTGGAATGGAGAAATCTCATTCGCATTCTATTTGATGTCCCGAAACTAATTAACGTACTGGGTGAATATTCGTGACAGTAGCGTTGAAAGTAACCTAAAATTTAGAACATATAATTTCGAAAGCGCATTCGATCTCGCGGGTGTTTAGAAAGAAGAAAAAGTCCATCTCCTAGAGGATAAGATCCGGAACGCCTTTGCTACCTTATGCTCAAGAATCACAATTGAAAATCTATAGTGACATTCCTGCTCGTTACCCATGGGTCACCTGCACGTTTGGGCACAGTCCACTCCTCGACCTGCGGGCCAAATCCGGAGTCAAACATAGTGTACACGCTCCCGTCTCCTGTTACTCTATCGGTCACAGCTGCCAGAGAGAGATATGTCGTGTTCGCCTTCTGGAGAGGCTTGATCTCGGACGTGTGATCTAAGGAGCCCGTTGTGCAATTCCACGCGCTCAAAACTAGAGAGCTGCGGTCCGGAACGGCGAAAAGAATCAGGTTGGTCAAGGGTGTATTGTGCGTGCACTCCGGCAATGTGTCGCTTGTATATAGAGGCTGGTTGTCTTGGGCAATAACTGCGAGAGGGGATCGTGGCTCGATGGTCAGGCCGGTTGCTAAATTTACAGAGTTAGCGTACTGAAGGTGTCCATAGGGTTGAATGGGTATATACCGGATTCTGAGGTTAGGGAAACGACGGTCTTGGAATCAAGATCAGTGTCACTGATGGTGTATTGATGCTGCTGCAAGTTCTTGCCTTCATCAACTGTGTATAGCATGAGGTGCTTTCCGCTTCGATAGCTCACAAGGGACATGGCGAACGTCGACCCTTTAGGCTGTGAGAATCCGAAATTATTAGCAACCCACGGATTACTTGTCGTGCTGTTGCTGGTATAACGACCTTGAGTAATGCCATTGGCGAAGTTTTCTTCCTGGAATAAAACAACCAGTTCTTGTGATGCGTTTTGAATGTTCTGATTCCAGTATGCAGTGAGAAAGGTAAAATTACTACCGGTGTAGAGTCCGCTGAAATTGTCGTCTTCCCAGGCTTGGGAATCGTTAGAGGGAGCTTGACGCTCGAAGAGTTGGTCGTTAGTTGACATGTAGTACACATTCTTGACCTATGGATGATTTATCAACCAATAGCGGGGAACGAGAGATAGGCGATACGCACCAATGAGTAGTTATAGCTCGCATGGGGATATCCGGCCACTGCTGCGATAGGTGTACCAGGCTTGACAGCACCGCTGATGGCATTAACCTCCCATACAGTATCGAAAGCAGTGCTGTTATCCCAAGCAGATTCTCGGATCTTGTCGCTGTTGTCTTGGTAATAGAGTCTCTTATGCAATGTGCCATTGAGATCAGTCCATTGCATGGCTGCCAAGCCTGTATTCGCGTATGGTACTCGAGTAGTCGTTGGTGCTTGAGGAGGTGTTGATGATGGATCGTGCGTGGGAACAGTAGCAGTCCGTTCTCTGTTACGCGCAGCGATAGTTCCACCGACACCACCACCGACTGCACCTGCTATTATGAGGACGAGTACCACGGACAACAGGATAAAGAACGTCTTGCGCTTCAGGCCAAAGAATTTGCGCTCCTCTTTAGGCGTGATGATACCGATTGCACATTATATACATCGGCAACGACTGCCTGTTTGCTAACATCGTTGTAGCTGATGATCTTTTCATCGTTGGAGCTGACGATCTTCTCATCCTTGGGATCTTGACCTACGATGGGAGCAGCCTTGCCATCATTTTCGAGCCAACGGTTGTGGTCTACCTCCAAGGTACTATATTGAGTGTCCCCCGGTGCTGGCACCAGTGCCGTTGCCAATGGCCTCGAGCCTGTCATGAAGCCGAGATGAAAGGCGAGATTTTGTTTGCAGGAATGTACCGCGTCCAAATCGCTTGACAGATTGAAAGATCATTCGGAGTAGTTGACTGGCGAGAACGGTGTCAGAGGACTGGTACAGGTAAGCCCAACCCTTATCGTAATCCTTCTGAACAAAGAATAGGATACGGAGAATCTCAGAGCTGGACCCTACACAGTAGAGACGAGTAAAGACCGAAGAGTACTCTATGAAGAGGATGAGAGATTTTAACAACAAAAGACCAACAAGCTGCTGCGGACGCTCATACGCCTATTTCATAGTGACTAGTTCTAGAGTATGAGATTTCCCAAAATCGAGGGTCCGCCCATCAGACCCTCAGCCAATTTTTGCCTGCACCCAGCCAAATATGCTGGAGAAGCAGTGACCATCACACCGCATATTCAATAATTACATATTTCAACAAGGGGGTAGGCCACCGCAGAATGAGGCGGTAGTCAGGACAAATTGTTGTAATCGTTCATTGGGAGAGAGTGATTGGCGGCTCACCAAGGCTTCCCGCCGTCTGTACGACGGGGCGGGAAGACACGTTATTGCCTTTTTCTTGAACCAATCGGAAGAAAGATTCCAAAATGATATTCGATTATAATACAAAGGTAGACAAGGGAAGTTAGATAACAGGCCACCTCAGCATGAGGCGGTAATAGAAACATACTACGTAGATCTGAAGGACAAATTGTTACAGTCTTATATTTGAAACAGAGTGCTTGTGAGTGCTTGGCGGCCACAACGAACTAAGGTAGCCGAGAACGTGTTACACGAGCGACTACGGAGTACGGAGTACTGGCTCCAAAATCACGTGATTACTTATATTCCGAAAACGAGGTGAAGCTACCTTACCTGGTAGCTGTCCTTTGCAGCTCTGGCAGTACCTGAATTGAAGACGCAGCGCTGGCTGTATCTCGCTATGTTACCACTCATCTCACTCATGTTCTGTGCCTTGATTGAAGCATATTCAACAACATCTGAAGGGCTGTCGACTTCGAGCAACGCATCGTTACTATGGGGCCCATATCGGCCCAACCTGTACCTTGGCATACGGCCGCGAATACCGAAATCGTTGCTTATGGGCTTGATGTGGTCCAATGCCGATAATCCTTCAGATATCTCGACCAGTACGCGTCAAGAAGACTCCCATTGCACTGCTCTATCCACTAATTTTTGCTCAAACTCAAGATCTCCGACACACATGCGAGCAAGATGAGGGCATGGCAGGCTACGGATGGACGGTATACGATGTCCGGAAAGGAGGCATGCAAATCGTCAATGATACCGGAAATAAAATGGACTTGGTTACCCAGTTTGCCAAGGTCTCCGATCGTGAACGCAGTGAGAAATGGGGCTTGAGAGTCAAAGGTATCCCAAGGGCCAATGCACGCGACCACCAGAAGACCACTGTGATATTCTACCTCGGAAGTGAGGATTCAAGTTCAAGGATAGAATGCACAGAAGCGCACAAGATCAACCCTTCCCACACTGATGTAGTCTGTGACGGCACGATGGTCGCCTTGCGCAACTTCAAGGTACATTTCCCAGACCACCGAGCTGACAGCGAGTCTCTTCAAAGGACTTCTGTCAATAGTTTGACAGTCCCCGCAGACACTATCTGGCAGGCGAAATCGATATTTACCAACCAACTCAAGGGCAGTGACTCTCATGAAGGAATGGTTGCAGATAATCCTGGAGAAGGAAACCTTCATTTTGTGCAGAAAAGCTTCGAGGGAGGTTTTGAATTCGACGTTCTATTCTCCTCAGACTCAATCTCTGGAGCCATGGCATCCATTTCTCTGACGGAGGGTATCGAAGATGCATTGTCCACGTTTAGTAAGCGCTTTCAATCAGTTTACTCACCCCAAGCGCCATTTCAGGACGAGCAGCATATCAAATTCTCCCAATCTCTTCTTTCCAACCTCATGGGAGGAATTGGATACTTTTACGGAACAAGCAAAGTCGACGTTTCGTCTGCGCCAGAATATGCTGAGACTGACCAAACCTTCTGGGAGAAGGCTGCTTCGGCCCGATCGCGTGCTGTTGTTGAAGAACAGGGCCCTGACCAGCTTTTCAGCGCAGTACCCTCCAGGCCGTTCTTCCCTCGAGGCTTTCTCTGGGATGAAGGCTTCCATCTCCAAGTTATCCTGGACTGGGACATGGACCTCGCTCTAGAAATCGTCTCAAGTTGGTTCGATTTGATGGACGAAAATGGCTGGATTGCTAGGGAACAGATTCTTGGCCCTGAGGCGAGAAACAAGGTCCCATCGGAGTTCCAGACACAATACCCGCACTATGCGAATCCACCGACTTTGTTTTTGGTTGTCCAGGCGTTTGTCGCAAGACTCAGTGGGGTGTTACCCTTCTCAGGAGCTCCAAGTCGGTATTTGAGTGACTCTGCGGCAGGAAAAGCCTTTTTGAAGGCTATTTATCCAAAAATGAAGAAACACTATGAATGGTTTTGTCGAACACAGGCTGGCAATTTAACGCATTATCAACTTCCCGGTTCTGACTTCAATCAAGGATATCGATGGCGAGGTCGCACACCACAACACATTCTTACCAGTGGCCTTGATGATTACCCTCGTGCGCAGCCACCACATCCAGAGGAATTGCACGTGGATGCTCTCTGCTGGGTTGGCTCTATGGCTGTGGCCTTGGGGAAGATCTCAGCTTTTCTTGGCGAGAAAGAAGAAGAGAAAATGTTCTCAAAGGATGAGACAGACGTGGTTCGAAGTATTGATGGAATTCACTGGTCTGAGCCCGATCAAGCATATTGCGATACAACTGTAAGAGATGGAAACCAGGTAGAAAAGGTCTGCCACAAGGGCTACATCTCCCTGTTCCCGTTCCTCATCGGTCTTATGGGCCCAGACCACGTTCATCTTGAAGCCGTGCTGAATCTGATACGGGATCCTGAGGAACTTTGGAGTCCTCATGGCCTCCGCAGTCTTAGCCGCAAGGACAAGTACTATGGCACGGATGAAAACTATTGGAGAAGTCCAGTCTGGATCAATATCAATTACATGGTGATACAAAGATTATTGGTAATTATACTCCGTCTACATCCTCCTTCTTTCGGCCAAAGAGTATCATAGCTCATTCAGTGATCAGGAATTCGCGCAACAGCCAGGCCCACATCAGCAAAAAGTGCGCGAGATATACACGGAGCTTCGGCGAAACCTGGGAAACACAGTTTTCAAATCCTCGAAGGAGACAGGCTTTGCATGGGAGCAGTATAGCCCGGACACCGGCAAAGGCCAAAGAACTCAGCATTTTACAGGTTGGACTTCACTGATTGTGAGGATTTTAGCAATGCCTGATCTCCAATCGGGATCTCGGCCGCAGATGCCCGGGTACATTAATCAAGAGACTGACACAGATGGCTGGGGCATGACGCTAACCCTGATGGTGATGGGGATATTGCTGATCTCTTTTTTGTTTCGAAGAAGGCTCATGAGGTTTTGTAGGCGATTGATGGAAACGTGATCAGAACAAGATACTTCTTGTATTACCATAACCCACTGCACTTCTCGGTCATACTGGTACTGGATTAGGTCCGGATTCATGGACTGCAACCAGCCAGACAGGTTTGGACACTGCCAGTATTATCTCAAGGACTGGGAAAGAGTTGAAAAGGTTTACGAAAACCTGCGTCTCGAACGGGTTATTTCGATCGTTAATCGACTCCTCACTATCATATCTCCCAGTGGCCCATCTTTCCACAAAGATACCGCAGGCGCTTCAAAACTGGGCTCTATCAAGACCAAACACTCCGAGCTTTATGAAAAGATTAGCAGAGGATAAGGGAGACGGCAATTTCGTAACATTTCAGCCTGACGAGAGACTAGCCGAGGCTGAGCCGAATGGTACCTTAATTTCCTTGGTAAATATTCACCATCCTTAAATATCTTATCAATTCCTTACGTGCTAGAGATATTTCTGCACTCTACTCACACACACAGCTAGCTAACGACATTCTTTCGCTGTACGTCGCCGTAGAGAGCGTGGAGCCCAGCTAGGGCATTCTTGCTACTGACCTTGACCCAGGTCGTACAACAACGTTCGGCTTTTTAAGAATAATAACATCTTCAGTTTCGAGCCCATTTGACAGATCATCGGCATGAATTCAATGGCACTACTCAAATCTTGAGAGCAGATTTCGAGACGGACATTCGATCTTGCTATAATCGTAAATCACCGAATTCTCGAAACGATGGAATTTCCTGTCTTCGAAATTGATGTTGCTGGCCAAAGAGGCTGCACCACAGATGAGGGGCCCATGACCTGGCTTCGAATCAAGATATTATTCCTTTGCCACTTCTGAGAACTAGAGCTACCTTCGGTAGTTTTGTGAGCCTTCTGGGTCAGAACAGCGTCTTTGCCTCATTCAACTCACTTCAATAGATTTAGTCGCTTAGATAGAGGAAGTTCTTGGCGCCTCAGGGCGGCTTCCGGTACAGGGCAATCAATTGTCGTCTTCCACCTTTTAAATGAAGCCAGACGACGAAAAAGACTAGCACGTCCCTGAATGTTTTTCACCGCCCCAGTTGTAACTTCAAGACTTGGCTACCCCCTTTCGATTTTTCATATCATGTCTTAAATCTTGTCTTTCATCCTATTAAATAAGTCTTCTTTCTTTAAAAAAAAGTATGTTTAAAACTGAGATTTAAAAAAAACATTTGTATTTACAGTTTCGACTTTTAAATACAAACGCACCCCAAAATGCTGAGAACAGGATTGGGGTTGGGTTGGGTTTATTGGGTGTTCACCCAAAATCAACAATCACAACTACATTTATCCCCTCAACTGATGACTGATGTTTCATCTACAATGCTTAGTTGTAACGATGTAATTTCACGCTATGTATTTAGGCCGATGAAAAGATAAATTAAACTATCCTCGATCGATATTTCTTGGTCGGAAAGTTACTTTATACTCTTCACGCCACCACATATTGTTGAAGCCATGAAGGAATGGAGGACTATCTCAATAAGCAGCTTCTACTTAGGTCCCAAAATAGAGTGAGATGTTGCTTCCAGGTAACGGGAACGAGCATCTCTGATTGAATGTCTCGGGCACTTCTTGAGAGTTTGTCGGTATCATCATGTCGAGTTTAAACAGTTTCTCGACACGGGGTGTACAGTGTGCTGAAAATAGATGTCGTCGCCTTTTTTCGGGGGGGGTGAGGGGGGAGGGGGGCATAAAAATCAGTTGTCGATTGTTTTTCTTGTCTTCCATCTTTTCCTCTATCGTTCTCTGGCCGTGTTTTTTCGTTTTACTCTTAGTAAAAAGGTAGTTTTATCGATTCCTCGTTGTCGTGTCGTACTTCTTCGCTCATATCTTGAGTGTACCCTTGGCCACATGTCCCGTGACTATTCTTCATCGGCCCTTAGGTAACACCTTCTTCCATCAAGCTCCTAAGAATTGCCGCCGGAACCGTCATATCTCCTGCTGGCGGCTTCGGGACTTGGCTGTCGTCAGGCCACTAGACCTGCTTGCGTTTGACCTTCACGCTCTACCACGTCTTGGTTTCCACCCCCAACAGGGGACTGAGCGTTATTAGTAGTTACCTGTTGCCTTAAAGCGGTCCGCGTAGCAGACGCTCTGTGAATTGGAAAGAGCGGTGAGAACGAGCCGTGTTGAAGAGTTTTTGGTTATTGGAGAATACGCTCTTCTTCCAATAGGAACGATGATATATTGGAGAAATTATCTTTGAGGTCTATGTTGGAAACAGGGAACAGTATTGTTACTCCTGTGGTTAGTAATCTCCGCTCCGAGCCTTATAGCTGGGGCTAGGGGATTGAGAGTTTTCACCTCCTTCCTCCCTTCGTAGCTGCCTACAGTAGTTCAACCAATATATATACGCATGCTCCATCGGACCCTCATATACCAAGAGTCTATTCTTTGATAACGTACGCCTCTTGCCTCTTTGCCGCGCAAGATCCGGATCCCCGCCCTTCTGACCTGCGCACCAACTCATTCCCTTTACATGCTCCCGAATGTAGAATCGAATGAGGAGGAACTATTCCGCCAGCTGTCGGGATTTGCAGCAATATCGTTTCTTCAACGAAGTCTGTCACGTGCCCGAATTGGCTGACGGCCGCTGTATCGGCTGCGAAGAACAAGCCATTCATCCCACTGCGAAGCATGGCCGTTTGGGTGGAATGGGGAATCGTAATCTTGGCGGAGCCGGAGAGGAAAATAACGTATCTTTCGACTAAGTCTTAGCAAGGTATTGATCAAGGGATGAAGGAACACTCACTGCGGTGCAGGCGCATTGTGAGCACCACCATTGGTTCCCGCTGGAACTATACTATAAGTTCCGCTTAATAGGTTGCCTAGCCGCGTTGAGGAAGTTCCTTGAACACCCGGTTGAGTGGAGGTCGTGAAAGGATCCTCGAATTGCCAGCATTCAACGACGGAATTGCCGTTTCCAGCAGCTGTGGTTGTGACGTTGAGAAACCTCGCTGCCCCGACACTAATGCTTGGTAGGATCAGGAGGACGGAGATAATGGCGGCGTGACACCCGAAGTTCATGGTGATGGTGATTGAAGAAGGAAGATTAGTGGTGGGAAGTATGAATAATCTGCGTGCTGGTGTGCGCAAGTATATCATTCATTCGTGCACGCATGGACATGTTGAGGTTTTATATCTGCAGGACAAACACCCTCTAGGCAGTGTCAGCTTCCATCCCGCCACATGGAGGACATGATAGGCGGAAAACATGCTCGATATTCTCTGTTTATTTAACCAGCGCTTTCTGGAGAGATAAGAACGCATGCAGGCACTGTAGAGGTGTTGACTGATCTCGCGTGAAAGCGGGGAAGGTTGGTTACACCAGATGATGACTACGGAAGTACTGCATGGTTTTACAGCGAAGAGTTGGGTGGCAGTACTTATCACGCTTCTCTGAATGGCTCTGATATGCACAGATTCCCCAGACTACAGGCTGATTTCTTTCATACCCGATATCGACATCTGTAGGCTGTAGCCTCTGTAGGACAGCCCCTTTCCACCTTCCCCTGGGGGAAAAAAACCCCCCACCACCCCCCATCCCCACAGCGCAAAAACCGCAAACGCACACTCCCCACCCCCTCAAAACCCCCCTAAAAACCCCCAACCCTCCCCCCAAACGGGAAAACCACCCCCAATAAGCTACTGTACTACGGTACTATTACCTCCAATCCCATTTTCCCTTAACCCGCCGCCACTCGTTTTGTACTATGTACTACTGACGTATGTATAGCATGCATGTACTGTATGTACTGTATCGCAGGACGACAACATCCCCCGGCGAAAAAAAAGAGAAAGAGAAAGAGAAAGAGAAAGGAAGAAAAGCGGCGTTTCGCGTTATTTTTTTTGGAAATGGGGATAAGGATGGCGATGAGGGGTAAGGATGAGGGTACTGTAGATGCACCGTATCCCATACCTTATTTGTTTTGCGGAGAGAGAGTTGTGGGGAGGGTTGGGAGGGTTGAAAGGATTGAGCACGGCGGTGTGGGGTGTGGAGAAAGGGGGAGAAAGGAGGGGGGGGGGGGGGGAGTGGATAGTAATCGGGGCGGGCTTTGTATCATGATCAAAGATATCTGTATTATATATAAAAGATGAATAGTAGGGTTTTTGCTCGTGGACACAGTAAGCTTGTTTTTCTTTGTTTCCCTTTTTCCCTTTTTCCTTTTTTTGTGGGGAAAAGGGGTGTGAATGATCTTTTCAAAACTTTCAACCAAAGAAAAGCCGTTTTTACAATCTTTCAAGCTAACATTCGTCAGGAGTATATGTTATATATATTCACAAAAATTACTTCCAGCTCCAGCTCACCTACATAAACTCGGTTATTGTTTTATTCCGTCTCATAAATATTTTCCATCCCATTCATCGATCTTCTGCCTGGCAGGCTCAATCACTTCTCGATTAGTTCTCGCCTTTCTCTCGCATACTCGATAAGCATCATCATAATAAGCTCATGTGAAATAAAAACACGTTCCAACGACAGTAAAAAAAGATATAATACTACCAGAAAATGCACAATGTGGTTGAACAATCATTTCTTCCTTTTTGAAAGAGGGGTTTTAAAAGCTTGGATGAATAGATAAATGTACTACTTTCTTAAAACAGCAGATGCCAATCATGAACATTTATGCAACGGAAATGAATAGTTTGAACTTTCTGCCTCTTAGTTCGTAAGATTGACCCAACGGGCCCACGTCATCCCTTTTTGAATAGGTAACTTTCTGGTGAAGCCAGTCTAAGAAGTTTGCTAATGGAGGTTTTTTCATAACCGAACTTTTGTTTAAAGATAGGGAACGGAGCTCCTTAGCCACCCCCTTGCCTCTCCTACTTTTTCTCCTCCTCGACCCCCAGGCGGTCTCCACACTCTTCGACCTTGAGAGTCGTAGCGTCGATATTTTCAAAAGCTGTTTTGCCCAACCAATTCGAGAACCCCATCCACGCTCTCCGGCGCGCTTGTCCGATGCAGTAACTGTGGTCGTCTGAGTCGGGCTATGGGACCTTTGGAGGTCTGCTGGGGTGGTTTTGTTTGCGTGGGGTTTCCAACTAGTTCCGCCGACTCTGCACGTTCAGCACTCTCGGATGCTGGGGGCATTGATAGAAGTGAAGGGAGGAGAGATGGCCTTCGCTGCGCTGGAGGGGTGGTTTGTGAGGTTGGTGAGATGGAGGGGTTGAGGGAGGGGTTTCGTAACGTTTGCGAGAGTTGTTTAGGGATAGGATCTGGAGGAAGCATTGAGGTTCTTTTTTCTGTCGCGTCGTTTTTGGCGGGTTGTAGGGACGAGGATTCTGGCGAGGAAAGCGAGAGTTGGCGCTCATTGTTTCCGACTGGTTGGGGGGCGTTATATTTCGTACCTAGGGCCGAGACGAAAGGCCGTCGTCCAACATTCCCAATCACGCCAAGGGCATCTTCGCTCTTCTGGAACATTGAAGGGCTTCGGGCAGGTTCCATGGGCTTTTCGGTGCCACCTTCTTGTGGGATATCTTGCGAGTAAATTGAAGACCTCGGTACCCGCTTCTCAATGGGTTCGCCCTCTGCACAGGTAATTAGGCTTTCGAATTGCAGCTCGGACATTCGGTCGGCTCCTTCCCATGGTCTTTTCTCCGTGCGATCTTCATCTAATAATCTTGTGGTATATCGCGTGTACATATCTACTAAGACTGTTTTCATGACTACCAATTCGGCTTTGGCGTTAGGAATGTTGGCATGCAAAGTCATAGACTGTCAAGATACTCACTAGCTAGGGATAGTTCTCTTCCAATACAACCTCGAGGGCCGCTGGAGTAGGTCCACATACTCTTGGCAAGGGTGCGGTAGCTCTCTCGCGGGACAAGCCAGCGGGAAGGGTTGAAGGTTTCCGGAGAAGGAAAGATATTGGGTTGTCGGTTTATGAGGTATGGTTGGGACGAAACGATTGTCTAAAAGCATACACATATCTCGTAAGTAGCCACAATCTTAAATCATAATAGATTGCTAGTATCAAAAGAATAAGGGCACTCACACCCGCAGGAAGGAAGTAGCCCGAGATCACACAGCCTCCTGGAGGCACCACTCGAGTCTGGTACGAAGAGATGGTGTCAACCAATCGAAGACTTTCCATGATTACCGCGTTGAGATACGGTAAGCTGTCGATCATAGCGAAAGTACGATCCTTGGCATCAAGTGGAACTGAGGTCAGGAGTTCGACACGTAATTTTGACTGAACTTTGGGATGCAAACTCAGAGTTCGAGTCATGAACTCCAGAGCTGCTGGCACGGCGTCTTGTCCGGCTACTGAAAGCTATTGTTAGAAGGTTTGACAAGATTTCAGCATCTTTGAGGATCAAACCGCAGTGATCCATGATCTCGCTTGCTCTCTCGTTCCAACTCAATTGGCGGCCCGTCTCAGAATTTCGCCATGCCAACATCTTCCTATACGGACTATATTTGAAGCCCGATAAGGGTTTGTCGGGATAATCTCTTTCTTCCAGCTGCAATTTCGCTTCGTACTTCGCAATCAGCCCCGAAAGCCATCTTTGAGCTTTCACGTGAGCAATGGGTCCATTCGTAGCTACCAAACGACCGATATACTTGAACGGTATCTCACTCTCCCAGAAGAAAAACGTATCACGTCTCTCATCATGACAAAGATCCATCATTTCCATACCTAGATCCTTCATTGTATTTGCGCCACTTCTCAGCCTGTCTAGGAAAGATGTGCCATCCTTTTCGGAGAATGCGAATGCAGTGAAAACGTCGGCTTGCAAGGCTCGAAACACATTGCGAACAACAAGTGGGCCACTAATGCCGAATACGGTATTTTCATTACTGATCTGCCCATCAATGAACCTTAGCAACGTCGCGGTCCGTGTCTTGATGATATTTTGCACCTGTGACTGCGAAATGGATGTTTTTGAGTAAGCAGAAGCAAATACACGCCGACGTTTAGCGTGAGCCTGTGCAGGGCCAAAGGAGAACATGTTTTGACTCCTACACTTGTCATGTAAAGCTCGAGGAATAAAAAGTGGTTTCTACTAACGCAAAATTCGAAAACACATCGTACCAGGCTGATCTATCAAACCCCCCACCAAACACGGTTTGCACACCATCTGTTGTCATTATCGAGACTTCATTGGGGCCTGTTCTTACAACTGGCTGGAAGCCATGGCTGCCGGAAGGATTAAGATGGGCGCTGTAGTGGGCATGCCGAACGCTGTAAAAATATTTCGTGTAAAGAAGATGACAGCGAGTCCATCGCGCAGACCAGTGGATAGTAGGGAGCTTTGCGAGTGGAGATAGACAATTGTAGTATACCGCACGCAGTAGGACAACCACGATGGCCGCGAGTATGAGCCATGGGTTCATGTTTCGTAGGGAGGAGAGACAATTTTGATATAACTAGAATTGGAGGGTTAACGGTTGTGAAAAGTTGGTGCTCTTTCGGATACGGCATTGGATGTGGAAGGTGCAGTCGGCAGGGCTTTTTTTTTTAGGTCACTATAATTCTTGTTGTACTCATGAGGTTTTTAAGAGTGAGGGAAAAGAATGATTGATGAACATATCTCTTCTCCTTTGATTACGAGGATTGGGTTGTGGATGGAGGACAAGCCAATGCTATGTGTAAGCTGACAAAGTAGTAATCAAAGAAAAGCTGATTACTAGATTGCCCATGCATAGCAGAGTCTGGCCACGATTCGCCCTCAGGATATGAACAGAGTAAATCTACACGCTCGTAGTTCCTTGGAAAAGATGGGCTGCTTTGATGTGGCGTAAGCCTGACTGGCATATACCATGCTACAGACTAGATCCAGCTCTTGCCTACCTGAAGATGTTTTTGCGGTCCACAGTGACGACCAAGAACAGGTCCTCGAGCGACAATCAACTATTGCAAATGTCATCGAACTAGTGGGGGACGTTGCGCGGCATCGGACAAGGATGTCGTTGGAGGAGTCTTGCAGATAAAGACATCAGTTGGCCTGCTGCTCATTGCACAACTCTGCTGAGGTAGCAGTACAAGGCGAGATCTTCCCTTTACTAGGTCTTTATGGCGCATTGCAAATTTACTCGAACGAGGTTCAGCAGTAGGCGAGATTTCTAAGCCAGTGAGTCTCCCCTGATTACGCCACACAGGGGTAGGCGGAGCCTTCAACTGCGCATGGTGGTCCAAACGGAGAATTAAGACGACCCAATACGCGAAAGGGATCTATCAAAGATCGAGAATCATCCTAGTGTATCGAATTAGTTCATGGGAAAGCCTTGATGGTAAGATCTGCTATGCGCCTAAGCCGCTTTTCGATGCTCTCGAGCCGGAATCCATCTTCGGTTGTAAGATAGGACGAATGTATTGTGACCCGTCGAGGACGCTTGGATACTTGCAACGAGGAGGATGGAGAAAGAAAGTAGAGGCTAAAGTACCCCGGAAAGATGCTAGAGGGACGGCTCCACACACGGCTCGGCTTCGACAAGACGAAAACATTAGCAAGAAGAACACCATTGAGTCATGATCCTCGAGTTTCAAAAGTGGCCTCTCAACATTCAGCCTTTCATGCCCTTTGGCCCGATCGTAATTGATAATCTTGGAGATCAGGCAGCACAGAGGGAAATTTGTAGCAGTGATGCTTCAAAGGAGAGGGGGTGAGATTGCCTACTGGAGAGAGATTGAAGATCGTCAAAACCAATGTCTTCTCGACGGGAGCACGGGCCCTCGCACACAAAGGACGGTGCGTTTTTTGGCTGGCAGATAACCTTACCTTACAGTCCTTAAGGTAAGGTAAAATTGGCTTTTCCAGTGCAGCAGGAGCAGCCTCTTTCAAGACGGAAGCTTATGCATCATGCAGCACGCCTTCCGGGGTTTTTGCTGGTAGAAGAAGCGTTAAATCGAATCGCAATGCATAATACCTTTTGGCAAGACCAAACATACGAAAAAAAATTAATCTTGAAAGACCTGACAATGCTTTCATCCATCCTTATACTTGGCCAAGGCTGGTCCACGCTCAGCTCAAGCTCGTTGCTGGCGTCTGAATCTTGATCACAATGGAAGCGGTAGCGTTGCCACGGGCAGACCTTCTATTCGTACTTGACGAGCAGTTAATTCTTCGGCTTGCGAGTGGCCTTTGTCTCGCACTGCAAACCCTAGCCTGCTCACACGAAAGGAGAAAAAACAAATCAGCAGGGCTCGGTGTAGTCGAGTGTCAACGGTATTTGCTTTCAAAGATTCCGCGAAACTGAATTCAAGTCTCTTAAGCTGGGCGGGGGCAACGAGTGCAAAGAGCTTGACAGCATAGGAATGGGAAGTAGGATTCCGCAGATGGTTGACTGGGACCATCATGTCTTGGAGCAAGTAGCAGCTGAATAGCGGTGCGGTCCGGTGCGCAAGAAGATATCCAGGTGTAAAGTTGACTTGACTTTATCCAGGCGTGCCAGGTGGACCGTCACAACCGTTCAAACGTTGAGATTAGGGATAACGGATGGTCATATGACAGTCAGGTCAGGTCAGATGTTTTCTGTCATGCTGACGTCAGATGTTTCTACTTGACAGCCAATAAGACAACTTATATATATATTACTAAGGCTTTTGACCAATCAGAGCCCAGGAATCGACTATTGGGCTGAGCGTTCTAACAATTCCGGAGCCGCAGACGCCTGAGAACCCGGAGAAAACAGAGAAAACAGAGCAATTTATAGTGTAATTTCCGTCTCTTCTTCATCTCTTTCTCGAGCTTCCAACATCGAACTTTGTTC
>JAABUR0100002415.1_pt1 | contig 28663 bp, 23 predicted proteins | sample 5560091 | NCBI WGS metagenome assembly JAABUR01 (sample SAMN10711879, study PRJNA513375) | rock metagenome | isolation source: Antarctica rocks | place: Antarctica: Victoria Land, University Valley sud
CAAATATAACGCCATAGCAATGGCGTTGCGCTATCTTTAGGACTTTGTCTTTAGGACTTTGTCCCATCTCGTCCATAAATGGCCGAGACTTCCGCAAATGGCCGAGACTTCCGCGCTTTTCGTTAAATCGGAAAGGTGCGGTAGCCGGGGATGTTGAAGGCGAGGAACAGCAGGGTCCAGAGGGACGAAACCACCATGTCGCCGACGACCAGGCCCAGGAAGAAGGGCAGGGTCCGGCGGTAGGCGTTCATGCCGCCGTAGCGCAGGACGAGGGCCTTGCAAGCCCAACCGATGAAGGTGGGGCACCAGAGCCAGTCCATCGTGAAGGTCTGGGCGACGACATAGCCGATGGGGTGCAAGGGCCACCAGACGAAGCGGGTGCGCAGGGTCGTCAGGAGCAGGGTGACGACCGCGCCGCCCAGCGTCCCCCAGAGGCGCGGGATGTCGGTGAGGGTGTGGTTGTTGAGCTGGTTTTGCAGGTTCTGGTAGGCGACGCGCCCCTGGTCCGAGTACCAGGTGTTGACCTTGGCCGACGACGCGCCGTAGTGGTAGAAGATGTGCAGGCAGCCCAGCCAGGAGCCGACGAGCGCGGCCACGGTGGCGACGCCCAGGGCCAGAGACAGGCCGCGCAGGCTGCCCCGGCTGTCGCTCATGTACTTCATGGAGTCCATCTGGTTGGGCATCATGTGGCTGCGGTAATCCTGCTCGAACCAGCTCAGGCGGGCCAGCCCCATCAAATCCTGCCCGTTGTAGTGGGACTGCCCGCCGATGTCCAGCAGGCAGCCGTGGGCGGTGAAGGCGGGGGAGAAGACCCAGGGCAGGCCCGCCTCGGCGCGAATCCGCGTGTAGGTGATCAGGAAGAGCAGGTACAGGACGAAAAAGAGGACGGCGACGGGCCAGGCCATGCCGAGTGCCAGGGCGAAGCCGAGCAGGACGGCGGACGAGAGAACCAGGCCGACGAGTGCCGTGCGGTACGAAAGCGGCTCGCCCCGGTCGTCTATCCCCTTGCCGGTCAGCGCCTTGCGGAAGCAGGCGCTCAGGTGGCGGCGCGAGGCGTACAGCGACAGCAGGGCCAGGGCCAGCCACGCGCCGGTCGCCTGCTCCCACAGGTAGGGGACGCGGGACGAGGCGACGGACGCGCCGGGGTCGTGGAAGCCGTAGACGGTGGACCAGATCAGCTCGGCCTTGTCCACGAGGTAGAAGAACCAGCAGGAGAAGCTGATGTCCGTGGTCAGCAGGAAGGTCAGGCCGATGGCGAGCGGGTAAAAGGCGAACGAGAAGTACCCCAGCGAGTTCCACGGCTTGACGGTCAGGTACTGCATGATGTTCAGCGTGTCGTCGGGCTTGATGTGGAAGAAGGGCAGGGTCGGAAAGAACGTGTAGTGCAGCGAGTTGAGGGACTCGATGACGGCGGGCACGGCCAGGCCGAGGTGGAAGACGCGGTTGCGCCAGAACGGGACGTCGTCGCGGGTGATCTCCAGCGGGATGCGCGCGATGGGGAACAGCAGCTTCTCCTCGTCCATCCACGAGCGCCGCAGGAGGGTGTTGACGCAGTAGCCCCAGAACAGCAGGGCCAGCAGGAAGGCCGACCAGCACAGAACAGGCACGGCCCAGATTTGTAAATGGCTCGGCGTCCAGAAGCTGCTTTGGCCCTGGTAGAACGTCTTGACGGCTTCGGGGTCCGAAACGGTCGCCCAGGGGCGCAGGAACTGGAACCAGTTGTCCCAGTGGTTTTCGGGCGTGGCAAACTGCGTCGGGGCAGGGATAGTGCAGGCGAGGAACGGGATGAACCCGCCGCCGGCCAGGCCGACCGTGGAGGCCAGCATGGCGTAGACCGTCAGCAGCTCGCCGCGCGTGAAGACGGACCGGGACCCCAGGCGCCGCAGCCCTGCGTTGACGGCCAGCAGCACGATCAGCGGGAAGAAGGCCGCCGCCATCAGCGACATCATGGTCAGGTCCGTCGAGTTGGCCCGGATCTGCGTATAGGCGACCCAGTAGCAGCAGAACGGGGCGAGGACGGCCCCGAGGAGGATCGCGCGGGGCGTCGCGGCGCGCGGCGGGGCCACGCCCCCATCGGGCGGCGCGGACGGCGCGGATTGCGGGCGGGTAGAAAGACTGCTCATTGCCTTGCCTTGTCGGTATGCAGGGTATTATACAGAAGCCTTGCGAGGCTGTCAAGAGGAACACCGCCCATGTTGAGCCGCCGCGATTTTCTGCTGTTAGCCGGCGCCGCCCTGCTTCCGCCCGCGCCCCGCGCGCGGGCCGGAGCCGCCCGCGTGACGTTCCCGTCTTACCAGGGGATGAACTACGCCTGGGGGCGGGACGCGCGCGGCGTGTCCACGTTCCATGCCTGGCTGAACGAGGCATATGACCCCGCCGTGTTCGCCGCCGACTTAGACCTGATGGCGGCCATGGGCGTCAGGACCGTCGGCCTTTGGATATGGCTTGACCGCATGATCGTCAAAGACGGCCTCTGGGGGACGCCGGGCTATGTCCCGCGCTTCGACCCGCAGGGGGTGGCACACTGGGAGGACGCGCTGGGGAAGATGCGGGCGCGCGGCATGGCGGCAGTCGTGAACCTCCTTCAGCGCAGCGATCCGAGCGGGTACGTCCCGGCCCGCTTCAGCTTCGAGACGGCAGCGCTTCTCCCCGTCCCCCTGGAACGCGCCCTGCTCGGGCCTAGCGCGGGCAACGGGGACATGAACCGGGGCGATGGGCCGCTGCCGGAGGGTTGGACGGCGAACGGGCAGGGCAAGGCCGAGTGGCTGCCGGCGGGCGTCGGCCCGACGCCGGGAAGCCGCTGCCTGCGGCTGACGGCGGGCGCGGGCGGCGCGATGCGGGTTTATACCCCCCGTGTGACCGTCGGCATGGGGCAGCTGCTGGCGATCCATGTTCCGGTCAAAGGAGCAATCCAAGAGGTCCTTGTCGAGTACTTCGGTGCGAGCGGGGCGCTGCTCGACTATGACCTGTGGTGGGTTGGGCACGACTTTGGCGATGCCTGGACGCCGCTTGCGCTTTGCAGCCGGCTCGGCAACTTGCCGCCGGGCGTCACCCAAATCGGCCTGCAAGTGGTGACGACCGGCGTGGGCTGCGTCGGCCCGGTGCAGATCAATCACGGCCGGCGCGACGCCCGCTGGCACAACTACATGAGCGTCGTAAGGGCGTGGGTGGGGCGCTACGGGAGCGGGACCCGGTGGGGCAGCGCCGTGGCCGGCTGGCAGGCGATCAAAGAAGGCTACGCGGGGATGCGCTGGGGGGACTGGGGCGGCTGGATACCCCTCGGCGTGATGTACGACTTTTACCACGACTTCTACGCGGCGGTGCGCGGGGCGGGGACGCGCCAGCCCGTCGGCATGGACAGTATCGCGACGGTCAGCTCGATCCTGGAAATGGATAAAGCGGGCACCCTGGTGAACCTGTCGTGGTATCGGGATGTGGCCGATTTCTACAACATCCACCTCTACAACGACGCGGGCGCCGTCCCAAGCCAGGCCGCCCGCCTGGACAAGCCCTGGATCATCGGCGAGGCGGGCGCGTCCGAGCAGGGGCTGCATTACGGCGACCCGCGCTATGAGACGCCCGCCCTGGCGGCTTTTCTGGCGAACGGGTGGCGGCTGGGGGCGCGGGCGACCCTGCCCTGGAGCTTCACGGACAGCAAGGCGCTGGTGCGGTTCGAGAATGGGCGTCCCGAACTCGGCCCCTCCGGGCGGATGCTGGCCGCCAGGCAGGAAAAAGACTTGCCCCTGTTGCATAAGGGCGCAAAGGAGAGACGATGAGCACACCCATCACGATGCAGACAATCGCCGAGGTCATTGAAGCGGGGCCGTTCGCGGCGACCTGGGAGTCGCTCCAGGGGGGATACACGATCCCCGCCTGGTACGAGGACGCCAAGTTCGGCATTTTTATCCACTGGGGCCTGTACTGCGTCCCCGCCTTCGGCAGCGAGTGGTATCCGCGCAACATGTACCAGGAGGGCAGCGCGGAGTTCAAGCACCATGTCGAGACCTACGGCCCGCAGACCGAGTTCGGCTACAAAGATTTCATCCCGATGTTCGGGGCCGAGAACTATGACCCCAATGCCTGGGCGGCGCTGTTCCAGGAGGCCGGGGCGCGGTTTGTGATGCCGGTCGCCGAACACCACGACGGCTTCCCGCTGTACGACACCGACCGTTCGGACTGGTGCGCCGCCAAAATGGGGCCGAAACGGGACCTCGTGGGCAAACTCGCCCAGGCCGTCCGCGCGCAGGGCCTGGTCTTCAGCGCGTCCTCGCACCGGGCGGAGCACTGGTGGTTCTTTGACGGGGGCCGCAAGTTCCCCTCCGACGTGCAGGACGCGGCGAACGCCGGGCTGTACGCGCCCGCCCAGCCCGCGCCGGCAAATTGGGGCGATCCCACCCAGGGCGAGCCGCCCACGGCGGAGTTTCTGGAAGACTAGCTTCTGCGGACGTGCGAGATCGTGGACAAGTACCGGCCCCAGGTGGTCTGGTTCGACTGGTGGATCGAGCACCATGCGTTCGCGCCCTATTTGCAGAAGTTCGCCGCCTTCTACTACAACCGGGGCGCGGAGTGGGGGCTGGGAGTCGCCATCAACTACAAGTACGGGGCCATGCCCGACGGCGTGGGCGTCTTCGACATCGAGCGCGGGCAGTTGTCGGGCATCCGGCCGCTGTTCTGGCAGAACGACACGTCCGTTTCCAAGAATTCCTGGGGCTACGTCGCCAACCAGGACTACAAAGAGACGGGCGAGATCGTGGCTGACCTGGTGGACATCGTCAGCAAGAACGGCGCGCTGCTGCTGAACATCGGTCCGAAGCCCGACGGCACAATTCCCGAACCGGAGCAGGCGATGCTGCGGCGGATCGGCGGCTGGCTCCAGACCAACGGCGAGGCGATCTACGAAACGCGCCCCTGGAAGGTCTTCGGCGAGGGGCCGACCGAGGTGAAAGAAGGCGCGTTCACCGACACCGCCCGCCAGCCCTTCACCGGCGAAGACATCCGGTTCACCACAAAAGGCGACACGCTCTACGCCATCGCCCTGGCCTGGCCCGGCGAGCGCCTGACCATCAAATCCCTGGGCGCAGACGCAGGCCTGTGGGACGGCGGAATCGGCGAGGTCCGCCTGCTCGGCCACGACGCGGCGCTGGCCTGGGAGCGCATGGCGGACGGCCTAGTCATCCAAATGCCGTCCCAGCAGCCCGGCGAATTCGCCTACGCCGTGAAAATCATCCGGGCGGAATGACGCTGTAGGGGCGAACCTCGTGTTCGCCCTCTTTTATAGTCCCCGAACTCTGCGGATAAGCGAAGAAACCGTATTTGACGCTATTGCCATGGATTAGGATACGATCCCGCAGGCTTCTTCCGCTGGTTTTGTGTTTTCTCGGTATCTTTGGTATAATATCCGTGGCATCCGCAAGCGGTTTGGCGCGGCACAGGCGTTCGTTATTGCGGCAAAAGCCTCTGTTCCAGCGTCTTATGCCATAGTCGCGCGGTAGAGCATAATACCAAGTTAGACACAAAGGGAGCCTACGTTATGGCGGAAAGCGTAGATGATATACTTGCTGGTGAACTGGCTAAATTAGGCGGCTTTTTGTCGGGGTTGGTGAGCAGGCGACTACCAAACAATATCGGCCAAGTCAGCAACAGTATCGCCGCTACGCCGGTTCAAGTCTTACGGGTAGCCACTGAATACCTAAACCAACATGGACGGGTTTTAGAGCAGAGCGTTTCCGAGGTCATTGGGGTTGTTGGTGGCGGACGTATGAATCTTAATCCAGTTCATGTCACGGTTCAAGTAAGACCAGTGGAAGAAAACAAGACAGAGTTTTTTGTCAGGGCTGTTGCCAAAGAGGGCTTGAGTAAGCAATACACAGGCGAGAAGACGGCTCCACTTGTTGCAGAATACATAGCTAATGCCGTCGCCGTCTAACAATGCGCTGCACCCACCGCTATGTCCTGTTCGTTGTCGGGTGGTTTTGCAGGCAATGCCGCAGGTGCGCTAGGCTTTAGATGCTCTACTAGCAGTCAAGCCCTGGCAGTCACTTATGGCTGAAATTCTTGACCATCTTTTGGCTGGCGTGGTGCACTATCGGCATAGACTTCAAACAGCAACAGGAGAGGCAGCCATGTTGGAATCCATGATGCCGGCCAGAGACGAAGAGGCGGAAGCGTCTGCGCGAGCCGATGCCGCGCGGCGGGGGAGAGCGCTGTATGAGGCCAAGTTGAAAGCCTTGCTGGAACCGGAATACAACAACCGCTTCGTGGCGATCCACCCGGACTCTGGGGAGTATGCGGTCGCGGACTCGACGGGGAATGCCATGCGGGCGATACGCAAGAGCCGACCGCAGGGCCGCCTTTACCTCACCAAGATCGGCCCGGAGCCGGAGTACGGGCTGACGGCCCGCATCCTGATGGCCGAAATGATGGCGGGGAAACGATCCAAATGATGTTCGGCCATGTCCGCGACCGCTTTCCACGAATTTCTTTGGCCCTCCCCGGCAGGAGTGGGCCGCTCCTGGTCGAGTTCATCGTGGACACCGGGTTTGACGGCGACCTTACCCTCCCGCAATCCGTCATCAACCGTCTAGAGGCGACAGTCTCCGACGCGCACGATGTCCGCCTGGCGGACGGGTCGCAGCAGGAGCGGGCATACTACGAGGTGAGCCTGGAATGGACGGTTATTTCCAGCGCCCCGTCGAGCGTGTAACTCTTGCCGGAGTGGGTGTCGAAAGTCACCACCTGCTCGCCCGCGCGCACGGTGCAGGGGCCGCCGGCGTGGGAGAGGATCGTCGCCCGCGTCAGCTTGCCCTCGTGCCAGGCCATCCCGACCTCAAAACCGCCACGCGCCCGCAGGCCGCGCACGGAGCCGGCGGGCCAGGCGGAGGGCAGGGCCGGGAGCAGGTGCAGGTCGCCGGCGTGGCTTTGCAGCAGCATCTCGCACAGGCCGGAAACGGCGCCGAAGTTGCCGTCTATTTGGAAGGGCGGGTGCAGGTCGAAGAGGTTCGGTGCGGTTCGGTCCGGCGTCAGCAGAATCTGGACAAGTTTGTAGGCGTGGTTGCCGTCCTCCAGCCGCGCCCACAGGTTGATCTTCCAGGCCAGCGACCAGCCGGTCGCCTCGTCGCCGCGCATTTCCAGCGACTTGCGGGCGGCGGCGAACAGATCGGGTGTCCCGCGCCGGGTGATCTGGTGGCTGGGGAACAGGCCGTACAGATGCGAGACGTGGCGGTTGTGCCGGTCCGCCGTCGCGTCCCAATCCTCCAGCCACTCTTGGAGCTGGCCGAGATGACCGATCTGCATGGGGGCGAGCCGTGCGCGGGCGGCCTGCACCTGCGCGCGGAAGTCCGCATCCGTGCCTAAAAGTTCGGAGGCTTGGGCGCAGGCGTCGAACAGATCGCGCAGAATCTGCATGTCCATCGTCGGCCCGGCGCAGACGAACGCGCCGAGGGCGGCATGGTGGGGCACTTCGGGCGACACGGACGGGTTGGTGACGAGCCAGGGGTGGCTCGGCTCCTCAACCAGCGTGTCCAGGAAGAACTGCGCCGCGCCCTTCATGGCGGGATAGTGGGCGCGCAGCGAGTCTTTGTCGCGCGTGAACTCGTAGTGGTCCCAGAAGGACTTGCACAGCCACGCGCCGCCGGTCGGCCACATGCCGGGTTCGGCAAAGTCTACGGGGGCGGTGCCGCGCCAGCCGTCGGTGTTGTGGTGGCAGACCCAGCCGCCCGCGCCGTACTGGACGCAGGCCGTGTTTTGCCCCGCCTCGGCCAGTTCGTTGATCATACCAAACAGCGGGGCGTAGCATTCCATTAAGTTTGCGGGCGCGGCGGGCCAGTAGTTCATTTCGGTGTTGATGTTGACCGTGTACTTGCTGCCCCAGGGCGGGGAAAGGCTGTCGTTCCACAAGCCTTGCAGGGTGGCGGGCTGATTGCCGGGGCCGGGCCGCGAGCAGGAGAGGAGCAGGTAACGGCCATACTGGAAATGCAGCGCGGCCAGGGCGGGGTCGTGTCCGTTTGCGAAGGTCTTGACGCGCTCGTCGGTCGGCCTGCGCACGGCGTCCGTCGTACCGAGGTCGAGGGCGACGCGGTGAAAGAAGCGCTGGTGGTCGGCGACATGGGCACCGCGCAGCCTGTCGTATGGCTTGCGGGCGGCTTGTTCCAAGAATCCCCTGGCCTGGTGGGAAGCATCCCCACCTACATCACGGTAGTTCTTGTAACTGGTGCCGATGGACACCAGCACGGTCACCGCATCGGCCCCCGTCACGGTCAGCCTTCCTCCCTCAGCATGGACCGTTCCGCTCTCGTGCAGCACACGCGCCAAGGCTTGAAAATGAACCGCGCCTTTGACGCCGTTCATATCGCTGCTGATGCCGTGCAGGGCAAGCGTGTCAGCTTGGGGCGTCTCCACGCGGGACTTCTGCGGGCTGTCGAAGGCGGCGGTAAATGTGATCTGGCCGGGTTTGTCCGCCGTCAGGCGCAGGACGAGGACTTGGTGAACGGCGCTGATGAAGCACTCGCGCGTGAAGCGGACGCCGTTCGCCGTGTATTGGACATGGGCGATGGCGGTGTCTAAGTCCAGCTCGCGGCGGTAATCGGACACGGAGGGCGGTGCGGGGAAGTCAAGCGTCAAATGTCCGACGGTCTGATAGGGCAGTTCGGGCGCGGGAATGCCTAAAAACTTGGCATCAATCAATGCCTGCGCCTCGTGCCAGTTGCCTTCAAAGACCAAGCGCCGGATTTCGGGCAGGGCGACCAGACCTTCGGGGTTGGCGGGCGTGTAGGGGCCGCCCGCCCAGACCGTGCCCTCGTTGAGCTGGAGCCGCTCGGTCTCGACGCCGCCGAAGACCATCGCCCCCAGGCGGCCGTTGCCGAGCGGCAGGGCCTCCAGCCACTCTTTGGCGGGGCGGCGATACCAGAGCGTGAGCGGCTGCGTCGGCGGCGGCGCTTCTCCGAGGAATGTCACGGTTTCGTCTCCTGTTCCGGCCACGCGCCGCAGGGCCAGTGCACCGGCGAGCGGGGCAATGATCCGGCCCGGCTTGGCGGTGAACCGCCATTCCCCGACCGCGCCGGGGAGGGACGCGGCGGCGTTCGGGCCGAGGAGGGCGCGGCGGGCGATCTCGTCCGGGGTCAGCGCCCGCCCGTAGACAGCCGCCCGCAGAATGTGTCCGTGGAAGCGGTTCTCGCCGTTCGGGTCCATCCCGATGCGCAAGGGGACGGTCGTTGGGGCCAGGGGCGGGAATGCGCCGTCCGTGACGCGGGCGACTTCCTTGCCGTCCAGATACAGCGCCATGATCTTCTGCGAGGCGCTGTAGACGCCGGCCACATGGGTCCAGTGGTCACTGGACAAGTGGGCGGCGTAGGAGCACTGGCCCGCCGCCGTAATCAGGCGCAGGGAATTGCCGGGGAAGGTGTCCAGCAGGTAGCTGTTATCCGTCCCCGGTATCAGCTTGTCCAGGATGCGCCCGCCGCCCTGGGGCATCGGGTCGGCCTTGATCCACGCTTCCAGGGTCACGGCGTCGGTCAGGTCTAGGGCGGGGCCGGACGCCGCCTGCCCGGCCTGATAGACCGGGCCGTTCTCGCCCAGCGCCAGCCCTTCGGACAGCGCCGTGTCCGCGCGGCCTTCTCGCAGGAGCGACGCGGCGGCGAGGGCGGCAAGGCCGGCTTGGAGGAACTGTCGTCGTTTCATGGGCGCACTTTCTTGAAAACGGAGCGGTTTCAGCCATTATAGAGCCGCCGCGCGGTTTCGTCAAGCCGGAGAAGACGGCCGGTTCAGGTGTAGAATCCGATCAGGATGACGGCGACGCAGAGGCCGACGCTCAACGTCGCGGCCACCCCCAGATTTACCTTCAGACGATGCAGCGCCAGGTCGGTCATTAGCTGGAAATGCTCGGCGGCTTTGTCGAGGACCGCTTCCAGGTCGCCGGTCAGCTCCCCGGTCTTCAGCAGGGTGACGAGGACGGGGTCCAGCATCTCGGTGCTCTCCAAGGCGGTTGCCAGTCCTTCGCCCCGGTCCAGCCGGGCCGCGCAGGGGCGGACGCGCCCGGCGAAGTGGGTGTTGCCGGAAGCGTCACACGCCCAGCGCACAGCGTCAGGCAGGGAGATCCCGGCGTGATACAGGAAGGACAGGTTGCGGGCGAAATGCGTCTGCCAGATCAGGCTCGCCGTCCTGCCCAGGATGGGTGTCCCGGCAATCAGCCGGTCCTCCCACGGGTGGGATCGCCCCGACAGGCGCGGCAGGACGGCCCCCACGAGGAGCAGAAGGCCGAAAAGCAGGAGCGGCAGGATGCCGAGCCAGTGGGAGGGAAGCCGTCATCGTGGTTCCCTGCCCGTGTTGGGGGCGGCGTCGGGCGCGTTCGCGCCGCCGCAGGCAGGACAAATCAGCGGAGGCACGGGGGCGGGAGGCGCCTTCCGTGTGTCCGGGTCCGTACTGTTAATGTGTGCCATTTCTTCCTCCCATTTTCTCCCTTATTCTCACAGGCTGCCTGATGGCTCAAGTGTACCTGCTCGTCCTTGTTTCCGTGTTCGGGCAGGGCGCTTGCATATAAAAATCGGGCACAGAAAGGAAGGAAGGCAGAAAGGAAGGAGGGCAACCACGGTGGGTTGCCCCTACGCCACCCGATCTGTGTAATCCTGTGTAGGGGCAGGCCCCCGTGCCTGCCCTCCTTGTTCCCGTGCCTGCCCTCCTTGCCCCCGTGCCTGCCCTATATGCAATCGCCCTTCTTTCCGCGCTCCGGCAGGAAATCGGCGCTCCCCTGTGGAAAATAGTAACGCCGTCTGCGTCTCCACGCGCAGGCCGCGCCGTGAAGGAAATTAGAATGCCCCTCATCCGCTTTTTCCGTATCGCCCTGCTGCTGGCGCTCGCTCTCGTTCCCCGCTTTGGCATGGCCGCCCCGGTGCGCCTCGTGGTCTGGGGGATGGAGACCAGCGCCGAGTCCAAGGACATGGATGCCAAGATTCGCGTGTCCGAGCAGCGCCACCCCGACATCAAGGTCTCCGCACTGTCTATGGGAGCGGGCGCCATGAACCCCCAGAAGCTGATGACCGCCATTGTCGGCGGCGTCCCGCCCGACCTGGTGCAGCAGGACCGCTTCACCATCGGCGACTGGGCCAGCCGCGACGCCTTCCGGCCCCTGGACGATCTGCTCTTGGCCGACGCCCGTTCCCCAAACCCGCTCGCGATCCGTCAGAAGGATTATGTCCCGGCGACCTGGACCGAGACGGTCTACAACGGCCATGTCTATGCCATTCCCAACAGCACGGATGACCGCGTGCTCTTTTACAACCGGACTCTGTTCCGGCAGGCGGGTCTGGACCCGGACAAGCCACCCCAGACGTGGGACCAGTTGATCGCGGACGCCAAACGCCTCACCAGGCGCGCGCCGACCGGCGGCTACGACCGGATGGGCTTTGTTCCTCTCTTCGGGCAGGGCTGGCTTTACCTGTGGTCGTGGCAGGAGGACGGGGAAGTCATGTCGGCGGACGGGCGGCGCTGCACGCTGGACAACCCGCAGACCGTCGCGGCCCTTTCCGCCCTGACCTCCTGGTACGACGCGCTGGGCGGGGTGGACGCGATCAACGCCTTCTCCGGCGGCTTCGGCACGGACGCTCAGGACCCGTTCATCACGGGCAAGCTGGCGATGCGGGTGGACGGCGACGGGTTCATGAACTCCATCGCCCGGTACAAGCCGGACCTGGACTTCGCCGCCGCCCCCGTGCCCGTCCCGGAGGAGCGCCTGCGGCACAGCGGCCGGTTCGCGCACGACCCCACCTGGGTGACCTGGTCGGGCGGATTCTCGTTCGCCATCCCGCGCGGCGCGAAACATGTCCGGGAGGCGTGGGAATTCGTGCAGTGGTTCAACTCGCCCGAGGCGTCGCTGATCGGCGCGCGGGCACAGGCCGCGTATGCGCGGGGCAAGGGCCGCCTGTACGTCCCGCCGCTGTTCGCCAACATCCCCGCCAACCAGTTGGTCTTTGGCGCCTACAAGGCTTCGCTGCCGCCCAAGTACCTGCGGGCCAAGCAGGTCAGCACGGCGCTCCTGCCCGAAACAAAGTTCCGCCCGGTCACGTTCGTCGGCCAGAAGCTCTGGGATGAGCAGGTGCGCGCCGTGGACCGCGCCTTGCGGCACACGCAGACGCCGGAGCAGTCACTGGCGGGGGGACAGAATGCGGTACAGACCGAACTAGACGGCGTGTACGGCCGCGAAGCGCATCCGCTCCTGCCCTCGCGCCCGGTCGCTGTCGCCATCTTGCTGCTCGTACTGGCAAGCTTCGCGGCCCTCGGCATCGGCACGGCGCGCTGGATGCGTCAGCGGCAGGAATCGAGCCGGGCCGAAGCGCGCGCAGGCTTTGTGTTCATCCTGCCCTGGATCTTCGGCTTTGTCGTCTTCACGCTGGGCCCGATCCTGGCGTCCCTGGTGCTGTCTTTCTGCGACTACGACGTTCTGCACCCGCCGCGCTGGGCGGGCGTGTCCAACTATCAGGCTCTGGTCATTCAGGACCGCCCGCTCGTCCTGAAGAGCCTGGGGAATGCGCTGTATCTGGCCGCCGTGGGCATTCCGCTCGGCATGGTGACCAGCCTGACGATGGCGCTGCTGCTCAACACGAAGCTGCGCGGCCAGCAGTGGTATCGGACCTTCTTCTACATGCCCAGCATCGTGCCGGTCGTGGCGACCTCGGTGCTGTGGGAGTTTATTTTGAACTCCGACGCGAACCGGGGTCTGGTGAACGCCGCGTGGCACGCGACGTTGTCGCACTGGCTGGGCCTGCCCCCGCCGGGCTGGCTTTCAGTGCCGTCCTGGGCCAAGCCGGGGCTGATCTTCATGGGCCTGTGGGGGGCGGGCGGCGGCATGATCCTGTGGCTGGCCGGCCTCCAGTCCATCTCCCCCACGCTTTACGAGGCGGCCTCGCTGGACGGGGCGAGCTGGTGGTCCCAGTTCCGCCATGTCACGCTCCCGATGCTCTCGCCGTACATCTTTTTCAACCTGATCATGGGCACGATCGGGGCCTTGCAGACGTTTGAAACGGCCTACATCCTGGGCGGCACGAGCGGGGGCAGCAGCACCGGGCCGGACGACAGCCTGCTGGTCCCCGTGGTCTATCTCTTCAATAACGCCTTTCAATACTTCAAGATGGGTTATGCCAGCGCCCTGGCGTGGCTGCTGTTCATCCTGATCCTCGGCCTGACCCTGGGCCAGCTCAAGCTGGCCCCACGCTGGGTGCATTACGAGACGGAGGGGAAATAAGATGCCGAATGGTCCACTCTTCTGGCTCTTCTCCGCCCTGCTCGGCTACGCGGCCCTGACCCTGTGGGCGGCCCATGCCCTGCGCGCGTTCCGGCGGCGCGAAAAGCCGCTCGTTGTGGCCCTCCTCGCACTGCCGCTCGTGGCGGTTCTGATTGCCGCCTTCGCCGCGCCTCCAATGCGGCTGCCCCTGGTGGGCGTCCTTCTGCTGGCGGGGACGCTGGGGCTGACGCGGGCGCTGGCTCCGCGCGAGGCGCTGGTGCCGGAGCGGGAGGCGAAGCTGACGTTGCTGCATCTGGCGCTGCTCTCGGGGTCGGCCCTGTTCCTGGTGCCGTTCGTCTGGCTGGTCGTCACGTCGCTCAAGACCGACGCGCAGATCGCCGTGTACCCGCCGGTCTGGGTGCCGCATCCCGTGCTCTGGAAGAACTACCCGGACGCCCTTCAGTTTTTGCCGCCGGACAGCGGCTACGGGCTGCTCAACCTCGCCAACACGCTGATTATCGCCACCATGTCCGTGCTGGGCACCGTGCTGTCGTCGAGCTTCGTCGCCTACGGGTTCGCGCGGATGCGCTGGCCGGGCAAGGACTGGCTGTTCGGCGTCCTGCTGGCGACCATGATGCTGCCGGACGCCGTGACGATGATGCCGCGCTTCCTGATCTTCCGGCAACTGCACTGGATAGACACGCTGCTGCCCCTGTGGGTGCCGTCGTTCTTCGCGTCCGCCTTCAGCGTGTTCCTGCTGCGGCAGTTCTTCATGGGCATCCCGCAGGAGCTGGAGGACGCGGCCAAGATTGACGGGTGCGGGCCGTTTACGACCTGGTGGCGGGTGATGATGCCGCTGGTCAAGCCCGCCCTGGCCGCCGTCACGATCATGACCTTTTTGGGAGCCTGGAAAGACTTCCTGGGGCCTTTGATCTACATCTCGTCGCCCGAAAAGATGCCGCTGTCGTATGTGCTTCAGCTTTACAACGCCGCCCACGGCGGCGAACCGGGGCTGCTGATGGCGGCGACGACCCTCGTCGTCCTGCCCGTGATCGTGCTGTTCTTTTTCACCCAGCGCTACTTCATTGAAGGCGTCTCCTTCACCGGCCTGGGGGGACGTTAGCGGGCAACAGCGGCAGGGACAGCAGGCGGTACAAGGGGTGCAAGGCGGCCGGCCCCCGCCGGGGCAGCGGCAGCGGCGCGGGGTGGGATTCCTGCACCCGCAGGAGGAAGACGACCGCGCCCGCCATGCCGACCAGGGACATCGCCGCGAACATCCACCCGATGCCCAGGCGCTGCGCGATGAACCCGCAGGCGACCGGCCCCAGCGCGGTGGCGAGGCCCTGCACGCCGAACAGCCGCGCCTGCGCCGCCCCCCGGCCCCCGTCCGTCGCCAGGTCGTTGATGAAGACGACCGAGACCGCGCCCATGATGCCGAAGTTCAGCCCGTGCAGCGCCTGAACGAGCAGCACCGCCAGCGGCGTGTGGGCGGGGATGTAGGCCAGGAGTCGCAGCGGCATCAGCAGGAAGGCAACTGCCAGGGCGGGCCGTCGCCCATAGCGGTCCGTGAGCCGCCCCACTTGCTTCATCACGAGGACCTCGCAGACGACGCCGGTCGCGAACACGGCCGTGATCCAGAGCGGCGTCGCGCCCAGCGCCTTCAAGTACAGGCTCAGGTACGAGGACGCGCCGTAGAGCGCGAACTGGTACAGGAACAGCGCCAGCAAGAACGCCTGGACATTGGCCGCGACCGGAGTCGTCTGCACGGCGGAGCGCGGCTCCGGCCCGGCTTCGGCAATGTCCCTCTTGGGATCGGGCACCAGGGTTGAGACCCCAGCCAGCAGGGCGAACAGCCAGAAGCCGGACGTGAACACGGGCGTCAACGCGGCGCGGCCCAGCCCCGGCAGCGCGTGCGCGCCTGGGTGGGGGCCAAGCGACCGCGTGACCAGGAGGCCCGTCGTGAGCGCGACCAGGATGTACCCGACCGATCCCCAGACCCGGTAGCCCGCGTAGGCCGCCCCGCCCCCGCTCGCGCGGCCCACGATCCGGCCCACCAGTACGCCGCCTACCCCGTTCAGGTACTGCGTGCCGTTTACGCCGAGACAGGTCAGCAGCAGGAACACCCATAAACTGCCGTCGGGCGCGCGGGTGTAGCCGACATACGCGCCCCCTGCAACCAGCGCCGCCGCGACCATCAGGGGCCGTCGCGCGTCCCAAAAGTCGGACAGACGCCCCAGGAGCGGCTGCACCAGCAGGGTCAGCCCCGTCCCCACCCCGACTACCAGCCCGATCTGCCCGGTCGTCAGCCCCGCCGCCGCCAGATACAGCGGCACGAACGGCTGCAAGAACCCAAAGGCGGCGGTCGTCAGAAACATGGAAGCGATCAGGGCAAGACGCCGCCAGTGGGGCGGTGGGAATGGTGCTTCGGGTGTAATCATGGGCAGGGGCACGACGGCTACTCTCCGCCCTGCTTTGTCGCCTTGTTATCCTCATCTTCTTGCGACAGCAGCCTTTCCCGTTCTAGGGTTTGGCGTTCCCGCTGAAGCTCGCTGATGAGTTCGTCTTCGGTCGGCAGATAGAGCTTGTAGCGTGACGCGAATATCTGGGTGTTGCCTTCCGGCAGGGTGTAGCGGACGACGGCCTCACTCTTGTCGGTACAGAGCACGATGCCGAGGGGCGGGTTCTCGCCTTCCTGGGTCATCTCCCGCGCGTAGTAGTTGACATACATCTGCATCTGGCCCAAGTCTTGGTGCGTCAGGTCGCCGATTTTCAGGTCCAGCAGGACGAAACTGCGCGTGAGCCGGTTGTAGAAGACCAAGTCCACATAGAAATGACGGCCGTCGAGTGTGATGCGCTGCTGCCGCCCCATGAAGGCGAAGCCTTTGCCGAGTTCAAGCAGGAACTGCTGGAGCTTCTCCAGCAGGGCGCTCTCCAGATCGGCTTCCAGGAAGTGCGCGTCCTGCCGCAGCCCGGTGAACTCAAGCACATACGGGTCTTTCACGAGATCGGCGGGCTGATGGACGGTGTGGCCTTCCTGGGCGAGCGCGAGGACGCCCGCCTTGTCACGGCTCAGGGCAAGGCGCTCAAAGAGCAGGGAGTTGATCTGACGTTCCAGCTCGCGGGTGGACCAGCGGGCGGCAACGGATTCCGCCTCATAAAAGGCGCGGGCATCCGGGTTTTCCACGCGCAGCAACAGACGGTAGTGAGTCCAAGTCAATTCTCGACGCAGTGCGTCGGGAATTGGGAACATGACATAGAATGTTCGCATGTGCCAGAGGTTGGAGCGATCAAAACCTTTGCCGAACTCTTCTGAAAGACGTTCGGAAAGGGCGGCGACAACCTGTTTGCCGTACTCCGCGCGCGTCACGCCCCGCAGTTCCTCTTCGGCGATGGCACGGCCTATTTCCCAATAGGCCGTGACCATTTCTGTGTTGAGAGCCTGCCAGGCGCGGGAGCGAGCGTGGGTCAGAATTTGGCGGATGCGGTCATGGAAAGCAGTCCATTGCGGTTCTGGTAGTTCTTTGGCGTTCACGTTATTCCGCTCGCTTTCTACCCCACCTCACAGTGTCCACGTCGGATGGACTTTCTGCGGGCGGCGTTTTCCTGGTCGTAGCGTATCCACTTCTCGACGGGCCAGTCTTCCACCAGTTCGATCCGCTCGGCGGCCCAGCCGCAGTATTCGGGGCTGCGGTCGCAGCCCAGCCAGCGGCGGCCTAGCTGCTCGGCGACGACGGCCGTGGTGCCGGAGCCGAGGAAGGCGTCAAGGACGAGGTCGCCGGGATTGGAGGAGGCGAGGACAATGGCGCGCAGAAGCTCTTCGGGTTTTTGGGTCGGGTGCGGCGTCTTTTCATGCATCCCGTTGCAGGTGGTGGGGATTTCCAGCACGTCTTTGGGCTTCGCGCCGTTGGGGTGCGGGTGCCAGAGGCGGCCCTGTTGGCTGCCCTTCCCGTACTGGCTGGATTCGGCCTGGGGGTGTTCGGGATACTTTAGGGTGTGGCTGCCGTAGGGGATACGCACGTCATCTATGTTCATTGTGAACTGCTTGGATTTTCGGAAGTGGAGGAGGCTTTCATGGGAGCGGCCCCAGTCGCCGCCGAGGTTGGCCTTGTTTTTGTAGTGCCAGACGAGCCAGCGGCAGCCCTGGAAGAAGGCGGAGGCGGGGAGCTTCAAATCGGCGAGGATTTCGGAGAAGCCGCAGATGTAGAGCGTGCCGGTGGGCTTGAGGACGCGGGCGGCCTGCTCGATCCACTGGAGGGACCAGCGGACGTACTCCTGCTGCGACTCAAAGGTGTCCCACTCGGCCTTTTTGATGCCGTAGGGCGGGTCGAAAAAGGCCAGGTCGGCGGACTCGGACGGCAGCGAGCAGAGCCAGGCGATGGCGTCGCCAAGCCATACTTGGCCGTGCGGGTGCGCGTAGTAGACGCAGGGCGCCTCAGATCGATGCGGCAATAGCCCTGCGTCGGTGAGAACGCCCTTTTTAGTCGGTGGCCCGAACAGGCTGGGGGCTTCTGGTCCATCGCTTTTGCGGTGCGCGTACTCGGCGGCGGGTTCTCCTACCTGTGACATGTTCCTCCTATTGCCCGCTTGGCTCGATGAGTTCAAAGTGTTTCAGGCTGCCAGCGAAGCGAGTTCTACTTCCAGGCCCGTCCGGCGCATGACGGTGTAGATTTGACGGGTGATGCAGTCGGTCATCTCCAGGTCAGTTTCGGGGCCGGCTTCCGCGAAAAGATAATAAGGGCACTCGGCGCGTTCGGGGACGGCCACTTCTCCGATGTTCCGCAGCAGATTTAGCTCCAGGCCGAAGGCTTCAAAGAGGTAGTAGTCGCCGCCCCGGTTGGCGCCGTGCCGCTTCTGGTCTCGGGCATAGGGTAGGCGGTTATGGTCCGGCAGGTTCAGCGTCTCGCGCAGCGTCTGCGCGAGGGCGTCGAAGGCCATGTCCGTCTTAAAATAGACTTCCATGCGTCATTCTCCCACAAGGTCGGTTGCAGCTTTGACTAAATCATACCCGACCCGGCTAAAGATACGGACCGTTGTTTTTCGGCCAAGTTCCGCGCTCAGTGATTTCTCTACAGCAGCCAGTGTAGGGAAATAGCGCTGGGTTGCCCCGACCCGGAGCGCGCCCTTGGTGTTGTTGGCCCCGGCAGACAGCGCTTGTTGGTAGAGCGTATCACTCACCAAGAAAAAGTCCAGGTCGCTCGCCGGCCCAAAGGCCGCTCCGGTTTGTGCGCTCTGCCCGGTGGAAGCGCTGCCCCGGATGCCGACCACGGCGTCTTCCACGCCTGCGGCGGCGCGGAAACGGCGCGCGGCCTCGACGAACTGCTCTTCATCCGTGAATCCCAGCGGCGGCATGTTGTGTCCCTTCACTCCCCGCTCTGCTCGATGAGTTTGGCGACGAGGCCGGTCCAGCCGGTCTGGTGGCTGGCGCCGATGCCGGCCCCGTTGTCGCCGTGGAAGTATTCAAAATAGAGGAGGAGGTCGTTCCAGTGCGGGTCGGTCTGGAAGACTTCGGTGCCGCCGTAGACGGGGCGGCGGCCGTCGTCGCCCCGGAGGAAGGTGCGGGTGAGGCGGCGGGACAGCTCGGCGGCGACTTGGGCAAGCGTCAGGGACTGGCCCGACCCGGTGGGGAACGGGACGGTGAAGTCGGGGCCGAGGTAGTAATCGTACTTTTGCAGGGCCTCGATGAGCAGGTAGTTGAGGGGGAACCAGACAGGGCCACGCCAGTTGGAGTTGCCGCCGAACAGGCCGGTGGTGGATTCGGCCGGCTCGTAGTCCACGCGGTAGACGATGCCGTTGACGGTCATCACGACGGGGTGATCGAGGTGGAAGCGGGAGACGGCGCGGATGCCGTGGGGGGACAGGAACTCGGTCTCGTCGAGCATCCGGGTGAGGATAGTCCGCAGGCGGTCAGGGCTGACGATGGAAAGCAGGCGGCGGCCATGGTGGCCGGTCTCGCACAGGTCGGCGACGTTTTTGACGAGTTCGGGGCGGTTGGCGAGGAACCAGGCGATGCGCTGCTGGAAGTCGCCCAGGGCGGCGTACTCGTCCTCGTCCATCGTGTCCACCGCCAGCAGGGGGATGAGGCCGACCATGGAGCGGACGCGCAGGAACTCATTGGTCCCGTCGGGGCGGTGCAGGACGTCGTAATAGAAGCCGTCCTCCTCGTCGAACAGGTCCACGTCGGCCTTGCCCATCGTGTTCATGGCGTGGGCGATGTAGACGAAGTGCTCGAAGAACTTGGTCGCCATGTCCTCGTAAGAGGGGTCGCGCCGGGTCAGTTCCAGAGCGATGGAGAGCATGTTGAGGCAGAACATCGCCATCCACGAAGTGCCGTCGGACTGCTCCAGGTAGCCGCCGGTGGGGAGGGGCTGGGAGCGATCGAACAGGCCGATGTTGTCCAGGCCCAGGAAGCCGCCCTGGAAGACGTTTTTACCCTCGGCGTCCTTGCGGTTGACCCACCAGGTGAAGTTCATCAGCAGCTTGTGGAACATCTTTTCCAGGAACAGGAAGTCGCCTTCTTTCTCTAAAACGCGCCCCTCGATCTGGTAAACGCGCAGCGCGGCCCACGCCTGCACGGGTGGGTTGACGTCGCCGAAGGCCCATTCGTAGGCGGGGAGCTGGCCGTTGGGGTGCTGATACCACTCGTGGCCGAGCAGCAGAAGCTGCTCTTTGGCGAACTGCGGATCAATAACGGCGAGGGGGATGCAGTGGAAGGCGAGGTCCCAGGCGGCAAACCAGGGGTATTCCCAGGTATCCGGCATGGAGATGATGTCTTTGGCGTTGAGGTGCCGCCACTCGTGGTTGCGGCCTTCCAGGCGGGAGGCCGGGGGCTTCGGCTCGTCGGGATCGCCCTGAAGCCAGTGGATGACGTCGTACTTATAGAACTGCTTGGACCAGAGTAGCCCGGCGAATGCCTGGCGCATGACGCGGCGGGCATCGGGAGAGAGTTCGGCGGAGCCGATGGCGTTGTAGAAGGCGTCGGCCTCGGCGATGCGGGCGGCGAAGACCTGATCAAAGCCCGGCCCGAAGGGGCCCGGCGCGAGGACCTGGTCGGTCAGCCGCAGGCGGATCGTGGTTTCCTGGCCGCCCCCGACCGTGACGCGGTAGCGGGCGCAGGCTTTTGTCCCCGTCCCGGCGGGATTGACCGCGCCCTCGATGCCGCCGACGATGTAATCGTTGAGGCCGTCCTTGACGTGGGGCGTCGGGTTGTCCACGCCGTAGAGCCGTTCCATGTTGGTCTCGTTCTCGGTGAAGAGCAGATCGGGCGTCCCCTGGCAGCGCAGGTAGCGCGGCCCCATCTCGTGATGACCGGCCTCGATGGTGGCGCCTGTTCCCTGCCCCCGTTTCATTTCGGGCCGGGCGTTTTTGGGGTGGTCCCAGCCCCAGGCCCAGACGTTGCGATACCAGAGCGTCGGCAGGATGTCCAGCGTGGCGGCGTCCGGCCCCCGGTTGGCCGCCGTGATCTGGATGAGGATGTCGTCGGGGGAGGCTTTGGCGTACTCGACGGTCACGTCCCAATACTTGCTGTCCACGAAGACGCCGGTGTCCAGCAGCTCGTATTCGGGGTCGTGTTTGGTGCGCGCGGCGTTCGTTTTGACTAAATCTTCGTAAGGGAACGCGGCTTGGGGATACTTATACAGCATCTTCATGTAGGCGTGGGAGGGCAGGTTGTCGAGGAAGAAGTAATACTCCTTGACGTCCTCGCCGTGGTTGCCTTCCGGCCCGGACAGGCCGAAGGGACGCTCCTTGAGGATGGGGTCGCGCCCGTTCCACAGGGCCAGGCCGAAGCAGAGGCGCTGCTGGTCGTCGCAGATCGCGGCCAAGCCGTCCTCGTTCCAGCGGTAGGCTTTGGAGCGGGCGTGGTCGTGGGGCAGGAAGTCCCAGGCGCTGCCGCCCGGCGAGTAGTCCTCGCGGACGGTGCCCCAGGCGCGGGCGGAGACATACGGCCCCCAGCGCCGCCATTCGGCGCCGGGGCGCTGCTGCCGCAAATCTTCCAATCGCTGTCGCTCTTTGTCCGTGGTTGCCATGCCCTCCTAGTTCGGGACAGGGGGCGGCGTTTCCTGCGGGGATAGGACAAGAAGGAGGGCAGGGACAAGCCCTGCTACGGAAAGGCGGTGATGTCCGTGTAGGGGTAGGGCTTGCCCCTACCTTTCTTTCCTGTCCTGCTCTTCCTGCTCACGGGGCTGAACCCCCGTGCTTTAGAAGGGCAACTCCCCGCCTTCGCGGGCAGAGGAGCCGGTTACCAGTGCGATGTTGCTGCTGTTGGTTTAGTTGGTGCCCTCTCCCAGCACTTCCGCCCGGTCCATCACCGCCGTCACGTTGCCCACATCCGCTACGTCTACCACTTCCATCGTCTCGATCACGACTGCCCCCTCGGGCGTGTCTACCACTTCCACGGTGTCAATGACGACCGCTTGCGGGGCCGGCTCGGGCGCTTGCGGGGCCGGATCGGGACGGGAGGTGTCGGACGGGGGGCGGGACGGCGGCGTGTCACCCCCGTCATTTTTGCCCTGGCGCCAGACGTAGAAGGCCAGGGTCGCGCCCAACAGCAAGGCCCCGGTCAGTTTCCGGTGGAAGGCGCTGAAGGTGTACAGGCTCGTTTCGCGCGTGTGGCCGGGGAAGTTGCCGCGCTCCTGGAGGCGGTTTGAGGGAGCGTCCAGCGCGTTCTTCCGGCTCGGCGGCTGCTGCTTCAGCTTGGACTGCGGCGCCATGACTTTCCGCATGAACGCATCCGAGACCGGCGGGGCCAGGACGCCCAGGAGCGCGATGCCACGTCTGCCGCCGCCCACAAACACCTCACGCTTGGGCTTCTGGGCCGCGCGCAGGATCGCCCGTGCCACCACTTCGGGCGCATAGGCGGGCGCGGGGTGCCGGGCCTCCGAGTCCATGTAGTTCTTGGCGTTCAGGGTGTAGGGGGTGTCAATGGGGCCGGGCTTGATCAGCGTGACCGAAACCGGCGCGTTGTCCAGGGCCAACTCCATCCGCAGGGCGTCGGTGAAGCCCTTGACGGCGTGCTTGCTGGCGCTGTAACTGCCCTGCAAGATGGCGGCCCGCTCCGACAGCGTGCTGCCGACATTGATCAGCGCCCCGCCGCGCGTCCGCAGGTGGGCGACAGCCTCCAAAGAGCCGTAGACCACGCCCCAGTAGTTGGTCTCGAATTGACGCCGCATGTCCTCGACGGGCGTGTCCACGACCTTGCCGTAGATGGAGACGCCCGCGTCGTTGACCCAGGTGTCGAACCCGCCGAACTTTTCCACGGCCACCCGCGCGATGGCCCGCACATCGTCCGGGTCGCCGACATCCGCGACCACGCTGACTGCCTTCCCGCCCGCCTTCGTGATCTCGTCCACGAGCTGCGTCAGTGCGCCCCGGCTGCGCGCCGCCAGGACCAGCTTGGCCCCTGCCTTCGCCGCCAGCCGCGCCGTCACCAGCCCAATGCCCGAGGAGGCCCCGGTGATGACGATTATCTGATTCTTTAATTTTTTGAGTTTCATAACAAAACCTTTCGTATACATCGGCAAGGAGACCCCTTAGCGTGCCCGTGTCTAATGCCTTTAGGCAGGGGAGGAACTGCCCAAGAGGAATTGCCCAAATAGATTAGGTCGGCATTGACATTAGATTAAGTCGGCATTGACGAGCCTGCGTTTATACGAACGCGCTTTCGAGTATAACGCGCTTTCGGGTATAATCCGTATGTCTGTAAGGCACTCGCTAACCAGTGAGCCAACGGTTTCCAAGTGATTTATCACCAAGGTTTCCAAGTGATTTCTCACCAAACAGACGCCTTGACAAGTGAATGTCTCTGGTTCTAGCGACTCAATGCGTCTCGCTAGGTAAAACATTCAGACGTATCTGCTTTCAGCCACAAGGCTGTTTCAGATGGTCTAGTCCTCTTCGGGGATATGGACATGGGCCTCCGTAAGTCGGCCTATCGTCGCAACCGCCTAGCGGTGAGTGGCAAAGCCCCAGCCTTTAGGCGGGGGTTACTTACTGCTCTCTTATCCCGCCTTTCCAACAATGGCTTCTACCCCGGAGGGGGACGCCGCAAACGGAGACGGTTCCGAAGCGGGACGGAGGGGCCGGGGATAGAGAGCGCAGGGGCATTAGGAGACCTTCTTTGAGGCTGCCGGCGTGGGCGGCGGAGACGGTCAGGCCGAGGGCGGCGATTAGCAGGAGCGCGGTTTGTCGAATCGGGTACGTCGAATTGGGTGCGTCATCAATCAGATACCGCCCGCTAAAGCAAGGCTGCTTGTCCCTAGCTCATTAGCCGCACCGCTTACGTCGTCAGCGTGATTCTTAGAATCTATGTCAAAAGGCCATTTTCGGCACTTTTGTCAGAAGCAAAATTGCTCTGATTTGCTGTTTTGAAATAGATTTTAAAAGACTAAACCCTAAAGGAGACAGCCCCTTGTCCATTTTTGTGGGTTTCTCCCAGTCAAAAATTGCTTTGTTATTCCCGCGTTCCCACCTCACAAACACATACGTCAAGTCCTTGACAATTTTGTGGCGAACGAGTAGAATAAGAGCAGTTTTAGCACTCACCACCTGCGAGTGCTAAAAACAGGGTTTACAAACGCAACTTTACGAACTGTGACGAGGAGACAATTTCACATGGCAGTCAACTTCCGGCCCCTGGCCGACAAAGTGCTGGTCAAGCCCAGCGAGGCCGAGGCCCAGACCAGCGGCGGCATCTTCATCCCCGATTCCGCCCAGCAGAAGCCCCAGGAGGGCGAAGTCATCGCCGTCGGGCCGGGCCGCGTCCTGGATGACGGCTCCCGCTCGACCCTGACCGTGTCCGTGGGCGACAAGGTCATCTATTCCAAGTACGGCGGCACCGAGCTGAAGCTGGAAGGCCAGGAATACATGATCCTGGACGAAGACCAGATCTACGCCGTGCGCGCCTAGCCGATGACGTAGGGGCGCGATTCATCGCGCCCTTGTGCGTTCCTCTCTGTTCATCATTTACGGGCGCGATGAATCACGCCCCGACAGTCGCATAGGAGAACACTAACCAATGGCAGCCAAGACATTGCTGTTTGATGAAGAAGCTCGGCGCGCGCTGGAGCGCGGTGCCAACGCCGTCGCCAACGCCGTCAAAGTCACGCTCGGCCCGAAGGGCCGCAACGTCGTCCTTGACAAGAAGTGGGGCAGCCCGACCATCACCAAGGACGGCGTTACCGTCGCTAAGGAAATCGAGCTGGACGACCCGTATGAGAACATGGGCGCGCAGCTCGTCCGTGAGGTCGCCTCGAAGACCAACGACGTGGCCGGCGACGGCACCACGACGGCCACCGTGCTCGCCCAGGCCATCGTGAACGAGGGCCTGCGCTACGTCGCCGCCGGCGGCAACCCCATCGCCCTCCGGCGCGGCATCGAGCTGGCCGTTGAGAAGGCCGTCGAGGAGCTGAAGTCGCGCAAGATCGAGATCACCGACAAGGCGAGCATCGCCCAGGTCGCGTCCATTTCGGGCAACGACCCCGAGATAGGCAACATGATCGCCGAGGCCCTGGACAAAGTGGGCAAGGACGGCGTCATCACGGTCGAGGAGAGCAAGGGCACGGACACCACGCTGGACGTGGTGGAAGGCTTGCAGTTCGACAAGGGCTTCATTTCGCCCTACTTCGTCACCGATCCCGAGCGCCAGGAAGCGACGTTAGAAAACCCCCTGATCCTGCTGCACGAGAAGAAGATCTCCAGCGCGCAGGACCTGATCCCACTGCTCGAAAAGATCTCCCAGTCCCGCCGGCCCCTGCTGATCATCGCCGAGGACGTGGACGGCGAGGCGCTCGCCACCCTGGTCGTCAACAAGCTGCGCGGCATCCTGAACGTGGTCGCGGTCAAGGCCCCCGGCTTCGGCGACCGCCGCAAGGCCATGATGGAGGACATCGGCGTCCTGACCGGCGGCCGGTTCCTGACCGAAGACCTCGGCATCAAGCTGGACGGCGTCGAGGTGACCGACCTGGGTTCGGCCAAGAAGATCGTCATCACCAAAGAGGACACGACGGTCGTGGAAGGCGGCGGCCAGACCGACGCCGTGAAGGGCCGGATCGAGCAGATCCGCCGCCAGATCGAGAACACCGACTCGTCTTATGACAAAGAGAAGCTCCAGGAGCGGCTGGCGAAGCTGGCGGGCGGCGTCGCCGTCATCCAGGTCGGCGCGGCCACCGAGACCGCGCTGAAAGAAAAGAAGCACCGCTTCGAGGATGCCCTGTCCGCCACCCGCGCGGCGGTCGAGGAAGGCATCATCGCCGGCGGCGGCGCGACCCTGGTGTCCATCATCCCCGCCCTGGACAGCCTCCAGCTTGAGGGCGACGAGAAGGTCGGTGTGAACATCGTCCGCCGCGCCCTCGAAGAGCCGCTGCGCCAGATCGCCCAGAACGCCGGGCTGGAAGGCTCCGTCGTTGTGCAGAAGGTCAAGTCCCTCCCGGCAGGCCAGGGCCTGAACGCCCTGACCGAAGAGTATGTGGACCTCGTCGCAGCAGGCATCGTGGACCCGGTCAAAGTCACCCGCTCCGCCTTGCAGAACGCTTCTTCCATCGCCGGCATGATCCTCTCGACCAACTCGCTGATCGTCGAGAAGAAGGAAAAAAGCAAGGGCGGCAACGCTAGCGCCGGCCATGACGACGACGATTACTAAATCGTCCGGTCGGTAGATACAAAGGAGGGGCGCGGCGTAAGCCGCGCCCCTTTTCTTCGTCTGCCGTATCAAGACCGCTCAGGCTGCCGCTGGCCCACCCGGCCCGCCATTCCTACCAATGCCGCCCCCAAGTCGACTCCCGAACTCAGCCAGCTTGTGTCCGAAGCGCAGCAATAGAACCACTGTTGCGAACAACGCCAAATCTTGCCAGTTCATCTCAACTACTCCATATCTTCGGGTTCAGTGCCGCCTTCTTTAGCTCATCCCGCTCCGCCAACAGCCGTCGGCTCATCTCCGTGTCCCCTTTGCGCGTCGCTTCCTCGGCGGCGGCTTCCAGCACTTCCGCCGTCTTCCGTACCTGCGCCATCAAGTCCCGCCGCGCCTGTGCCTGCTGAATTTTGGCCTGGGCGCGCTCGAATAACTCTCCCGCTTTGGTGGTCGTCAGGCCCAGCCGGCTCTTTTCGATCTCAAACTCGATCTGCGCCTGCCTGTAGAGCGCCTTCATGCTCAACGCCTCTGCGGTTTTCGACCGGATTATTTCTTCTTCGCGCCGCATGGCGACTTTGACTGCTTCTGCGGCTTCGATGGCGCTTTGCAGGCCCGTCCCCATGCGATCCAGTGACCGCTGATAGCGACTCTGTTCCACGCTCAGTTGACGCTCTAAATCAAGGTTCCCGTCTTCACGGGCCTTGTGCGCCTTTGCCGCCAGGTTATCCACCATCTTCCGCGTCTGGTCAGCCAACGCTTGCAGATTATTCTTCTGCGTGATGGCTTCGACGGCGCGCTCGCGGTTCTTCGCCTGGGCCTCCCGCATTTGCGATTGGGCGAGTTGAAGCAGGGTCTCGGCGTCGTCCAACTTTGGCTTCTTCTCCTCGCGCTTCACGAACAGGAAGAAGACGCAGGCGAAGCCGAGCAGGACGCCGACAAAGGAGCGGCTGGGTTCAGGGGGCATCGGGTGTTTGCTCCATGTCTGCGCCGTCCGCCCGCAGGCTGACTTCCGCCGTCTGACCGCTGGCGAGGGTGACGCGCTGGGCGGGGAGGAGGGCATGGTAGCCGCGCGCCGGGGCGACGCTCACATAGTAGGTGCGCGCCCGCAGATTCGTGATGCGGAAGCGGCCCGTCAGCCCGGTGACGAGGGAGTCGGCGTACCAGCGGTCGAAGTGGTTCAGGTCGGGGCTGACCGTTGCGAACGCCTTGTAGCCTCGGAGGGGCCGGCCGTCTTCTCCCCGCAGGCAGCCGGTGATTGTGGCGGGCGCGGTGACGGTGACGGCGTAGCGAATCGTGTTCCCGCCAACAGTCACTTGAGTTCGCTCGACGATGTAATTGGGGTCTTGGCTTTGGAAGCCAAAACGCCCGCCGGTGGGAGTATTGACGACCTGAATGATGCCTTTGTTGTCCGAGACTGAGTCAAACGGCTCGTGAAAAGGCCACTGCCAAGTATGTATGTCAGGACCAACGGAGACAGCCAGCCCTGCGATGGGGTTCCCCGATGTGTCGCGGAAGGTGGCGATGTGGGTGCCGAGCGGCGTAAAGGTGTAAAGGGTGCCTGCGCCGGTACGACGGCGGGCGCGCGTCAGACCGAATCCGTCCACGGCCTTCTTGCTAAGGGCATCCAGACTATCACGTCGGAAGCCGCCGTAGTCGTCGGCTGTGACTGTGGCGACGATGTGACCTGCCGGGTTCCGGAAGCGCAGGACTGCGCCGGGAAGGGGCTTGCCGGAGCCATCCTGAACCGCTCCATTTGGGGAAGAACGGGGCTGCTGAAACAAGGGGAATAAAATGGCGACCAGAACAGCCAGGATCGCCAGCACAGAAAGCAGCTCAGTCAGGGTAAAGCCTGATGTGGGTTTATGCCCGTGCGATGCATCCTTCCGAGCCATGATATCCTCCTCTCCATCAGTGGAAACGGTGGACGTTCGGCAGCGGGTGGTGGCGCCGGTCAGGGTGGGGCGGGAGCGAAGGCAGGCCGAGGAGCGCCCACTGGTCCACCACGGTTCGGCCCCGGCGCGTTTCCACGACATAGTAGGCGCCGTTTTTGGTGACGTACTGCCCCACGACGTTGCCGGGGACTGTCTTGCAGCCCAGCGTCCCAATGTTCACGGCCGTCGGCGAGAGCGGCTGATAGCCGCCGAGCGGGTTGGAGGCCGGGGTTTGCGCCCGTGACGGGGCGGAGAGGCCGCAGAAGGCTGCTGCCAGGGCGCAAGAGGTGAAGCGGCGGATGTTCATGGTTGTTCCCCCAATAATATGACTTGCGCGCGTCTACAATAGCGTGATTTCGGTGCCGGGGAATGCTTTCCCGGCGCGTATGTCTCGCTGCCTCTTGAGAAGAGCCGCCTCCAAGAGCGCCCTCAGCCGGTCGTCCGCCAGTCGCCGGTTCAGGTCGCTGATCTCCTGAGTCAGCCGCGCCCGATCCGCTGCCGAATTGGAAGTTCGTTCCAAAGCGAGTTTGTTTCGAATGACGGCCGACAGGACAACAGCCTCAGTATGCAGTTGCCTCAGAGTGTGTATAGAAAGCCATTTTTTGCGTATAAAGGAGCATGAACGAACGCAAACCCTACTCCACTGACCTGACCGATGCTCAGTGGCGGGTACTGGAACCACTGGTGCCTACCCCCAAACAAGGGGGCCGCCGCCCCAAGTATGCGCGGCGGGAGATCGTCAACGCTAAGTATGTGCGGCGGGAGATCGTCAACGCTAAGAGCCTATCCCATTAGGCCGGCTTGCCTGAAAGTCCCGCGCATGTTCTGATGTAGGCGCAGACCAGATGCAACAGCCCCAGGTAGTTGACCGCCTTCTTCTCCCAGCGGATCAGGATGCGC
>JAABUR0100002417.1_pt1 | contig 28651 bp, 6 predicted proteins | sample 5560091 | NCBI WGS metagenome assembly JAABUR01 (sample SAMN10711879, study PRJNA513375) | rock metagenome | isolation source: Antarctica rocks | place: Antarctica: Victoria Land, University Valley sud
AACCCCCCCCCCCCCCCCCCCCTCCCCACCTATACAACAACCCATCCCAACCTCCCCTTTTCCCTCCCTCTCCCTCACGAAAAAACACACATACCATCCCCCCACCACTCCGCCTCCGCCCTCCTCTCCCCCACATAAGGATTCGTCAAATACGTATGCCAACACGCCGCACCCACAACCCTCCCCCCAATCTCCGTATCCACAACCTTGAACCACCTCTTCCTGCTATCCTCCTTCCACTCCTTAACCTGGCGATCGCGCAGCTCGATGAAGCCTGCGGGCGAAGGGTCGTGGCGGAAGAGGCGGAAGAAGGGTTGCGGGGGCGTGGCGTAGGATTCGCATTCGCATTGGACGATCTCGTTGAATTCGCTTTCGTGGAGGACTTCGTGGAGGAGGAGGGGCATGGTGGTGTCTGGGTTGTGTTGGGTTGGGGGAGGGGGAAATGATGGAGGGGGGGGGTTAAGGGAGGTAGAGGGATGGAGGGGAAGGTAGGATATAGGATGGGTTTGGACGGTTCCTTTGGTGTAGGATTGGGTTTTGCTAATTTAGGGCTCCTGAATCCTGCGCGGGGAAGGGTGAATGAGCGCGATAGTATGCAGAGTAGTAGCGGATATTGACGTTCACATTATCACTATATCGAGACGAGTGTCAGCTTCGGGGGCCTGGGATTGCAGATACCTATGGTGTAGGTCTTTGTCTACAAATAGGCACGATGTCATTGTCGTGCTCATATACACGATTCTAGGTATATCTTATATCCAAGCTAGGCAATGAAGATCGTACGACAGATATCACGGAAGCATCAGAAAATCCATATTCAGTCCAAATTCACAATCTACGACACCTGATATGGAGCAATTTCAACCACAGGTCCAGTATATACCTTCCTCGCATAAGGATAATAATAGAGAACCGCGAAGAAGATGATAGCGCCTGTCATCAGACAAGCAAAGTTCATATGCGCAGCGTCTGGACTGACCATGGTAGGGAAGAAGCTGAAAATGAATACGATGATACCATATCCGACACCAAAGGCATTGAGAAGAATACCCCAGATACCTGGAACGTGGAAAGGACCCCAGACCAGTTCGTTCGCGTGCCAGGTAGTACCGGCCATCTGACTCTGGTGGCGGATCGTTCCACTGATGCGGTGCCAGAGAAGAAGGGACTCGGAGAGGACGTAGGAGGCATAGAGGCTGCTGACGCCGACAGAGACGATGTCGTTGAAAGCCGTTGCGGAACCGATGTTGATCAGACCGATAGCGCAGGAAACGCCAGCCATGACCATGATTGCGTACATGGGGATATCAGAGCCTGCTTGGAGCTGTAGAGCCGCAGCAACAGGTTAGTCAGGACTTGGATAATGGTCGCAACATGGACCAACATACCGTGGCCATAGACTGCGAAAAGGGTAAGCCTCTGTCGCGACCAAAAGCAAAAACAATGCGTGACGAGGTGGCCAGGAACGCCATTGCGGCGCAGATATCCATGATTATGATGATGGAGATCATAGCAGAAGCCCCAGCGATCGAGCCTGTGGCGTCGTAAAGAACTTGCATAAACGGAAAGCCCAGGAGGCCTGTGGGACTTGCGAGCACCGCACTAATGTCCACTGTGACGAATAGCATTACGATAAGCATGGCGAAACCGAGAATGCCATTGAGGAGAGTCGTGGATACCATACACCAAGGTATGACGATATTGGCGCTGTGAATTTCTTCGGCCATCTGAAAATGGGATTTTAGTCAGGCTTTACGGAGAGTGCTTGTGTGGAATGGAGAATGTACATGAACAGCGCAGTCGGTACCTTAACAATCGATTTCGTTAGCTCTGTGATCTCGGTCTCCGGAATAGGGGTCAATATACCATACGTTGCGAATACACTACCAAGGAGGCCCACGAAGACCGACACACCCGTACTCGGCCAACCCCCTCCGTTAGAAAACACGGTGAAAACGTCATGAGCTGAGACTTTCGCAGGGGCCATCTATCTCCCATCAATGACTGGACTTTGCATTGGCACATACTCTGTACTTACAGATACTAAAGGTACAAGGATCGCGAAGAAGCCCAAGATATGGAGGACGAGCATGAAGGACTCGAGCTTTGGCAATATCTTGCTGGCGTACCCGATGATAAGGATGGCGACGACCATTACGCCCCAGTACACCAATGTACCCTGCCATAGTGCTGGACTGTAGCTGGGATGGTTCAGCTGGGCCAGGGCTAAGATCATATTACCGCCGAGGTATCCGCTGCCAGCGAGGATAGCCTGCCAGCCACAGATGACAAGCCAGCATGCCAAACAGTGTCAGTACCACTCTCTTTGGTAAAGATTATCTCCAGCTCGCAATTGTTGTAGAAATCAATGCGTACCCATGATGTAACTAAGGAACTTTTTGCAAGATGACGGCGCGAGCATATAAGCCCAATGATACTGTCCTCCAGACGTAGGAGCCCTTTACCATATGTCAACGTCCTCTCCAGAACGTTCCATGGGAACTCAATTGAACTCTTTCTCACATCGAAGCCAGCTCGCCCATCGTTGTATAAACAGCTATGCTGCCGAAAAAGGAGAAAATATAGCTGTAAATCAAGCCTGCAGAGCCTCCACTAAAGTCATACAGGGAGGTTCAATATGGTTTCTCAAAGGTGCATCAGTGCGGAGACACACTTGGTCAAGCCTAAGGTGAAGACTCTATAGTCGCTGTTAGCAAGTTGTGTGTGGTACCCGGGAAGCAAGACTAAAGGAGTGACTCGCATCAATTCTGCTTCCCAAGTTATCAAGATGGTGCAGGTAAAGCCCAGGATGGACATGAAGGAAAAGCGCCGCTGTTGTTGTCAGTCTCAGGTTCTTGAGTGCGCCTGGTCGGGGGGCCCTCAGTAGACCTTGAGAACCGGCTTTTTTCCCAGACGAGCCAAGGCCTGCGCATCGCGCTGGTCTTGAGAGATCATCTCCGTTTCTGAGTGGTGGGACGACTTCTCCATGGCGTCAATGGCATTGCTGTTGCCGTTGACCGAGTGAAGCTCGAAAGAATTTGCCCATTTCTGACAGCAAAAGGAGATGAGGAATTGGGAAAGCGGGGGAGATGCAGTAATGAGGGGCGGTTTGTGCAGAACAGGACATGAGAGAGAATCAGAATGTCAGCCGCAGTCGAGCGAGAGTCGCAGAGGCTAACATCTTCGCTGTCGGCTTGGGTGAAGCTATTGATGCACGTTGATCAAATCAATGCATAAATTACATAGCGTCTGCGGGAAAGCACGCTTGGCTGCTGATACGTCCTTTAATGACAAACGGCGCCCTATAGTAATTGTACCGATATCACTTGATCTGGTGTAGTCACTACTCGTGCAAAGATTCCAGCTAGTCCTAGTGACTCAATATGATTCGGTGAGCTTGATTACTGTCCTTGTGTTTCGTTTCAGAGCGCTTGGAGCTGATGCGCATATGTTTTCGCTGGGGGTAAATCTGGTCGAAATGTTGAGATATCAGAAATTTGATAGGAGCGGGGATCCTGTATGTTGTAAGTACTAGAGTAAGGCTGATGTGATGAGTTTTAGAGGCTGTATGCGCTAGACCGTATGCGTCTTAGATCGTATTCTATTCTATGTCCAGACTTAGCTTGTATTTTAGCAGTACACCGGGAATTCGGGAGCTCCATTTGACGGTTCCTCACACTCCTTTCTAGCTGGATTCAAAAGAATTGTATAGTGTTGAACGATCTCAGGGGTATAATGGATGATTTGGCTATGCTAGATGTCTGAAAAGGTGAAAAGGTGTCTAGGAAGACAACGAGACAACAAGACTTTGTAGACGTGGCCACTCGCTTATTGTCTTGGCAGAAGGGCTTATTTCCAATATAAAGTATAGTAGATGATCATCAACATGCCTGTTTGGACAGCCTCTCGCACGCCCTTCCCCATGCTCAAGTAATGACATGGTGATGTGATGTGCTGCCACACGCAGACATCCCATAAAGCACTCAAGCTTTACCACACAATAGCCTCCCACGATGCTGTTCACAAGCCGAGTTCAGTATCGTGGGCACTTGTTCGCCCTATATGCCGCAAAGGATCCTTCAACGTCTATTGATGTATACTGCTTCACTCCCCTCATGTATTCTACAGTGAATGCATATGCTGTGTGCGTTGAAGGTCGAAGAAGCGAAACCTGTACCATGGCGGCTATCGCATGAAATTTCAACCCGCCTTAGCAAAATTCTCTCCAGTCGCGAATACTAAATGCGATATTTGACCCTTTGCAGCGGCAATGTCGGGTAGATGAGATTCTTCATCACCGCCGCGAGACGACTATTCATCAGGCCCTCAACCCCTGATACACCAGAGATAGCAAAGGCCAACCATTCATCATGCTCACCCCAAACCTCATCCTCGCCCTCTCCACCCTCATCCCCCCACTCCTCGCGACCCCAGCACCCCTTCCCGCAGGGCCTCTCACGCCCGACAAATCTTACCTGATCATGAACGCCGACATCTACAGCACCTTCCTCGCCGGCACAAACACCGACAAATGGCACACGCCCGAGAAATTCAACCTCACCGTCATGGGCGCGTGGGCCGGTTCCATGCCCGTACTCTGCACGCTAGACTGGGACGCCAGTATCGCGAATGGGAAGTTCGCCACGACGGAGCCTTTTGCTTGCTCCGATCCTAGTGTCTATGTTGCCATGGAGCGAGGAAACGTAACGCCGATGACTGGGTGGGACGTCCATGTGCATTTGAGGTGAGTTGTTGCATTGCTGGTGAAGGTCGTTTGGTGTGGGATGCGGAGTACTGATCCGAGGGGAGTATGTAAAGTGGGTACAGTCGGGCTGTGTGGCGGGTCAAAGATGTGCCGAAGACGGAGGGGTGGTATGCTCTGGCGCGTGGGCGATGGCATTATGATGGGCATGATGGGCATGCGATCCCCAACGGGATTCCATCGGAGTCGCTAAAGGAGTGTCTGAAGGATGCGACATGTGGGTCGATCTAACGGTTCACCTTTCCCAAATCCGGCAATCGCATCTACGTCGATTGATGGTCTCTCAGGGTCCATAGTAAGAAGTCATAACTACAAGACACGAAGGATCATGCACTGCTTCAATGGCTAATAGACGGCGCGCTTTTCAAGAACACCAAAACAAACCTACTGTATCCAGCCAAGCCAGCACCAATGACAATAACGTGAATCGATGTTCTTTGTCGAGAGCAGCAATTCGACTGTGATGAACCTGGACGATGTTTCAAATGTGGAGAGAGGAAGCCAGATTCACCTTGGAAGAGAAATCTGTTTGTGAATATTTTAAAAAAAATCGAAAAACTTTTGTAGCCCGCTAGCGGCCGCTGTTATTTGACGTTATAATAAGTACCTTACACATATTAGGGTATGGCTATGGGCTATGGCTCTTCGTGACGTAATCATGCTCCTGCTTCCTTGCCTTAGTACCTCAGACGTGCCAAGCCGGGCAAGCCGGTCGCTAAGCCCCTTCAGGTTAGTAAGCCTAACTACGTAATAGGAGGGCGGCACGTCTAAGCGTAAACTTCTATAATTTTACTAGATATCCTATTTTTTAGTAACGCGTTATATAAATTTCCTACCTATTCTTTTAAACTATTAATATTATACTTTACGTAGTAATTATATTTATACTATATTTTATATACTATATAACACGTTAGTTTTTAATACTTTTACTTATACTAAATCTAATATACTTATTAAAAAGGTAGTTTAATATTAATAAGGATCTAGTATCTTTATTAATAATTATTAACTTATTATCTAAATAGAATTCTAATAATTAGATAGTAGTAATAGTAATACCCTTACTCTATTTTATTTCCCTTAGCGCGTTAGATAGCTAGTTTCTAATATTAAAGCCTATTATTTAAATACCTAGTACTCTTAATAGATATAAACGCGACCTTAAGGCACCTTCTTACTCCCTTAGCGTAGCGCTAGTCCTAATATAGTTATACTAGGGTTTTAGAATAGATAAAGATCTAATAAGCTAGCTTAATTAGGAGCTTATTATTATAAGGATAAAGGATAAGTTCGATTTTAATATAAAGGCCTAGTAAGTTAAAACGCTAGAAACCTTACTAGGGAAGGAGATAGATATTATCCTTATTACTTAGATAGGGTTTAAGAAGAGTATTATCTTCTAGGTAGAATTATTATTTTTCTTACTACTAAGGATAGTACTAGTTCTTATACTACTTAATACCTTAGAAGAGGAATAGTATAAAAAACTATAAGTAGTTAGCGGTTATAAGCTATTTATATTAAATAGGGATACTAACTTAAGCTCTAACCTTAAGATAATTTATAATAGCTACTTTACTTATAGTATATCCCCTAACCTCTTATCCCCTATATAAGTAGATAACCTTTATAGTATTTATAAGCCCTAAAATCGCGATATTAAAGGCCTTTAACTAAGATATCTTAAAGTACCCTAGTTTTTTTATAAGTCTATACCTTCTAGCTATTAATAAGGCGCACCTAGTTTCTAATTAGTATAACTTTAGATTAAGTTACTACTAGCTTAATATCCTTTAATCGCGACTTCCTAATAGTATACCTATATTAGGAGTATCTATAATACTAGATAAGATAACTCTTAGGGTTATCTAAGAATAGTATAGATTCCTAGCTAATTATTATATTATTAAGATAGTATTAGATCGGCCTAAGATATATATATAAATTAGCCGTTTATAAGAGGTTATATCTATAATATTAGATCTTTAATAGGTTTTACTTAAGGAGGTTTATAATTTATATAATATACCTAAAATAATTATCTTTATAAACTCTATGAAATTAGTCCGTAATGTATATATTTTATTAAAGACGTAGATAAATTAGCTAGGATATCCCCTTAAATTATACTATTAGGTGTCCCTATTCTTTACTAATATAGCTACCTTAGATAAGACTAGAGTTATTATATATTTTAGGATACTATCTATTAAATATAAGAGACTAAGGATACTAGTCGCGACTAATATATACGGCCTTAGTATTAATAACCTAGATATTATAAGAGTAGTATAGTAGCTACTTCTATTAACTATACTAAAGCATTTCTAGCGTATAAGTAGGGTAATATATTATAATATTAGTTAGGCGTAGTTTATCTTACTCTATCCCCCGTAGTATATTAGCCCTAAAAGCGGTAGGAAGGTAGGTATTATAAATAAGTCTGTATAAATAGATATTAATCTAGATATTATATAACTAGGAGGGACGAAAAAGGTAAAGGATACTAATTATTAGCGGGACCTACTAACTAGCTAATAGGACCTTATTAATACCCTATTATAAAGAAACTATATATATTATATTAGGTTAGATTTCCTAAAAGATAATATCTATTATATATCTTTATTTATTAAACTAAACCCTTATTACTTAATATATAACCCTAACTTATAAGTAAGTATAAATTACTATATTTAGTTAAAGAAGCCTCTAGCTAAGGATTTACTTTATTAGCTATAGATCCTTTACTAATTAAAGGAGTAGAGGGAGAAGAAAGTATATAATTAATACCCTAATTTATTCTTAGCTTATTTCCCTAGTATTATTATACTAGATAGCGTACTAACGTCCCCAGTTAACTAGGGCGAGTATATTTATAATAAGCTAACTATACGGCGGTAGGTTAGATATAAGTAGGCCTTTATTTATAAGTATTATATTAAGATTATTATAATCCTTATAAAGGCTTACGCTTTATTAAATAAAAGAGGTATTATCTTTAAGGAATAGACCTAATATTATACTATTAAGCGGAAATAAATTTAAGACCTAGATCTAAATATTAAATAGGTAGAGTTTAAGAGTTATAGGTATAACTAGTTAATATATATTAGCCTTAATAAGGATATAGTACCTAGTAATAGAAATAGTTATAAGTAGGGAAAACTAACTAGCTCGCCGGTAAAGGAGTATACTATAAAAAGGGCTAGGTAGACTACCCCCTAAGTATCTCTTAGGGTATCTACGGTACCTAGTATTATAAATATAGTAGTACTTAATCTAGTTATATCTACCCCTAATTTATTAATATCGCGCTATCTTAGTCCTTAATAGGAGTACCGCCTATTTTAATATAAGTACTAGGTAATACTATTAAGCTAGTAATCCCTCCCTATTATTAATAGGCCTTAGAGGTATAATCTCTTAATATTTTAATATTTTTATCGCCGTTAAGGATTAGAAGGATAAGAAAGCTTCTATTTAAGTTATTATATCCTTATATAAATATAAGTTAAAGCCGCGCCGCGCGGTTTTACTATTAACGCTATATAAGGATATATTTAAGCGGGGCCCTTATTATATATAAGAGTATCTTTATAAGTATAATTAGACTAGCTAGGGCCTTAGCTAGATTAAATATTAGTAGTTTAGCCTCTAAATTATTATTATTATTATCTCTTATATCCCCTTCTAGTATATATTATTAATTATACTTTAAGACGTTTTCCCCTAGTTAGTTAAGCCCCGTAATATATAAGTCTATTGTAGGGTATAGTAAGAAGCGGTTATACTCTAATTTCTAAAGTAATTTAATATTTAGATTTATTATTATACTCTATATATCCTCTACTACTAATTTAGACAGGTATTTTATCTTCTTACTATAATAGAATATACTAGAATTAGGACCTTAAGCTTATCGCAGCTTATTAGTTAGTTAATAAGTCCCCTAGTTACCCCTCTAGGACTAGCGCGAATATTAAAAGTCTACTTTTCTTTATATCCTACCTATATCTACACCTACGCTCCATAATATTTTCTACTTAAATAAAGTTATATAAGACATCTATAGCTATTTAAAGCTTTAAAAATTATAAAAATCGGTGTAGTAGTTTAGAAGATATTTCTTCATAAATAAATTTACCTACTAAATTCTATGCGCTAACGGCTAGAATAATTAGATTAATAATAAAAATCCTATTATTATTTATAAATTCCCTATTCTACTACGTCACCTACTAACGTCTCTAATATTAGTCTAAATAGGGGGAAATACCCGTCTTATTACCAGGTATATAACGCTATTAGAATAATCTATATCGGTCTATTAGTATATAGGCTAATACTATCGCATTTATAGGCTAAAACGTCTAATTTACTCCCTACTATTTACCTTACCTACTAACGTGTCTAATATACTCCCTACTATCCACCTCACCTACTAACGTGTCTGATATCAGTCTAAATAGGGGGAAATATCCGTCTTATTACTAGGTATAAAACGCTGTCAGAATAATCCATATCGCTATATAGGTGTATAGGCTAATACTATTATATTTATAGGCTACCTACCTACTAACGCGTCAAATATACTCCCTACTATTATATATATAGGCTACCTACCTACTAACGCGTCTAATATACTCCCTACTATTCACGTTACCTACTAACGTGTCTAATATACTCCCTACTATTTACCTTACCTACTAACCTGTCTAATATCGGTCTAAATAGGGGGAAATATCCGTCTTATTACCAGGTATAGAACGCTGTTAGAATAGGTATATGTATCTGATATAGCTAATGCTATCGCATTTATAGGCTACCTACCTACTAACGTGTCTGATATGCTCCCTACTATTCACCTCACCTACTAACGTGTCTGATATCGGTCTGAATAGGGGGAAATATCCGTCTCATTGCCAGGTATAGAACGCTGTTAGAATAGGTATATGCATCTGATATAGCTAATGCTGTCGTATATATAGGCTACCTACCTACTAACGTGTCTAATATACTCCCTACTATTCACCTCACCTACTAACGTGTCTGATATCGGTCTAAATAGGGGGAAATATCCGTCTTATTACCAGGTATAGAACGCTGTTAGAATGGGTACATATATCTAATATAGCTAATGCTGTCGTATATATAGGCTACCTACCTAATAACGTGTCTAATATACTCCCTACTATTCACCTCACCTACTAACGTGTCTGATATCGGTCTGAATAGGGGGTGATATCTATCTTATTACCAGGTATATAATACTATTAGAATGATCTATATTACTATATAGGTACATAGGCTCATGCTATTATATTTATAGGCTACCTCCCTACTAACGCGTCTGATATACTCCCTACTATTTACGTCACCTACTAACATATCTAATATACTCCTTACTATTCACCTCACCTATTAACGTGTCTAATATCGGTCTAAATAGGGGGAAATATCCGTCTTATTACTAGGTATAGAACGCTATTAGAATAGGTGTATATATCTAATATAGCTAATGCTATCGCATTTATAAGCTACCTACCTACTAACGCGTCTGATATACTCCCCGCTATCTACCTCACCTACTAAACGCCAGGTAGTAGGGGTGATTTTCCAACGTAAAAATCTTGAATTTTTACAGGTATTTTCTAGTAGATTATAATTTCTTAAAGCTAAACTTTGTAATTACTTTAACCTCCTAGAAGTATAGTATATTTAACGCCTAATATTCTAGTAGATAATTATTATATTTTAAAAAATAAGATTACTCTTATTAAAATACTTTTAAGCTATTATTTAGTAGTTTAAGTAGATAATTAAGCTTAAAATTTATATCTAGAGCCCCCTATATATTAATAAGGCTATTTAATAATACTACTTCTTAAAGCTAGATAGTAGCTACTAGGCTATCTATTAGGTATATTATATAAAGTAGTATATTTATATATTTAGGTATCTATATAACCTCCGCTTAAAAGATAAGAGAGGTATATCTTAATATATAATAAAGGAGACTAATATCTACGTACTTAATTATATATTAAAGGGTTAGGTATATCTTAATATACTTATAAAAGTTCTAATAGTTACTAAATTATTAATCTTATATAGGAGGCGCTACCCTTGTTTATATAATTAGTAGCTACCTATAAATTCTTTTAGATATATACTTTAGAGCTTTACTTTATAAACTAGGCTATTAGTTAGTAAGCTACTTACGGGTATTATTAATCTTTATAAGATATATTTTTAACTACTAGAGGAGTTATATCTAAATATTATAAATTTAAGATTAATAGCTATATATAACTAACTCTTCTGATACCTAGAAGTTATTAGGTTAGACTACTTATAAGTAATCCTATTAATCGGCCGCGTATTATAGGGTTAATAGGTTAGATACCCCTAGCCTACCCTAATAGATCCTATAAATAAGTTATAGGAAGTTTAGGCGTAAATATTATAGCCTTAGGCTAGGGAGGAGCTAGTTTAAAGAGTTATAATACTATTCTAATATCTTATATTATAGTTCCTTAGTAGAATAGATACGTAGCTATATCTTTAGATCTTTATAAATAAGCTGTAATAACTTACTATATATTAGATCTTTATCCTTAATCCTAATTTACCTCCTGAATATATTAAAGATAATATAGATATTATTAGAAGTTATACTCTTATCCTTTATTACTAGCTTTATAAGGAAGACCCTTATCTTCTAGGGGTCTAACTTTTATATTATAGGTATATCTATATACTATAGAAACTTAGTATTTCTATCTATAGAATAAAAAAGGGCTTAAATTAATAACTAGATATAAAAACTTTAAATCTAGGAGATAGTATAAGTTAATATATAATTATATATATATCTTACTTAGATATATCTACTAGCCTTCTTTATCCCTAGATAGTATATAGTTTATAATATACTCCGTAGATAAAAGTATTATAGTAGGATACTATATATATTACTCTAATTAGCTATAATTAAAACTATAACCCTTAATTATAAGGTAGGTAGTAATAGACTAGAAGGCTTATTAATTACCTACTTATTCTCTACGTCTTCCTTTTATAAACTTAAAATTATTATATATAATAATACTACTTATAGCTTAGCCTACTAGTTATACCTTCTTCTCTACTTTACTAGTTAGCTTTTTTATCCTCTATTAGAGCGTAGTATAAGATATAATAAGGCTAAGTTAGTATAGTATATTTAAAACTTAGCGCCTAGTAACCCCCTAATAGAGGTATAATCCTAGGATTATTTAGAAGTTTATTACCCTATTAGGCTATAGTAGGTAATAAAGAGATATAAAAATAGTAATAGTTTATTAGATATTAATAGCCTTGCTAGTTAATAACGGGTTCTAGGGCTATACCTATATATAAGCCCGTTTAATAAGACCTAACTATTAAGGTATAAGCTCCTTAATTAATATAATAGCTTTTTCAAGGTTACCTAGTAAGCCTATTCCGCTATCTTCTATTAGTAGTATAAACTACTTAAAGACCTTATACTCTATTAATATAACTACCTTACTACGTAAAGCGCTAATTATATTATCTTAACTCTAATTATTAAGAAACTTAGTCCTCCTATCTCTAACTACTTTTATAAATTCTTTATCTTATAGGAAATTATAATAGACTTAGTTAAGGTAATAACTATATAAATACTATATATAAGATATACTTTATTTACACGTTAATATAACTAGGAAATAAGGTATATTCTAATTAACGCCTTTAAGTATCTCTTTAACTTTAAGGAACTTCTTATAACTACTAAGGTAACGTTAGTAGTATTTTACTACCCGCGCTAAATTAAGTAAGAGGGATAGTATACGTAATAATATATATAATAGTCTTAATAAGCTATTATAAGACGAGTTTATCTAGCTTAATAATAACCCTAGCGAGGTACTATATCTATATTATAAAGGTAAGCGAGACGGCCGTATTAGGGGGGAGGAAATATTTAATAGGGATAAAAGATTACTTATTAGGTTAATAGGCGTTAGATATAAATTAGTAGCTATTATAAATTAAGGACTAAATAAGTAAATAGGGCCTTTAGTAGGGTATATAACTAGATTTAAGAATAATAGTATAAGCTAAATAGACTACGTATTTACTATTAATAAGACTAGTTAATTCCACGCCACGTAGGTTTAACCTATATCTAATTAGATAGTAGACTAGTAGTAAAATAAGCTTAGTAGTAGTATTTATACTACTTAATCTAATTTCCTTCTAATATAATTAAAATAACTCTTATATTTATAAAATACCTACTCTATCCCCTTTACCTTAGGCTATGCTACCTTAAAAGTATATAACGCCTTTAATCTATACCTCTCTATCTCCCTTTTTACTACTACCCTATCTTTACTAAGTATAATATTTATATATACCTAAGCTATAAGATTATCCTAACTTATCTTATATAAGAGAGCCTAGCTAATAGGTAAAGATAGTAGAAGCTATATACTAGGCGGGAACTTATATAATAAAGGGCCGAACTTATTAGGATATCTAGAGGGGGTTAACTTAATAGTAGTCTAGTAAGTATAAGTAATTATAAGATTAATCTACTTATTTAACTCCTTATTATTAAGTATCTCCCTATCCTCCTAAATACCTATAAACTAGGGGAGGATAGTACGGCGAGTTAGGTTACTTATAGTAGCTATAAACCTATATAGGATTTCTAGCCTTATTATATATATATTATCCTATCTATAAGGGACGGGTATATATTAATTAAACTTATTATAGTCTTTAACCTTCTATATCTTCTTAAGGCCGTAAATAGGCCTAGCTAATACTATCTTATATATAATTACTTAATCCTACTATTCCCTAATCTACTTATAAAAACTAGGAAGGATTTTAGTATACCCTTCCTTAATCTTATTATTAAGAGAAATAGAACCCTAAATAATATTAGTACTATATCTATATAATAGATATATTAGAATATTTAGATTAATATACCTAAAGAAGGTAAAGTTACTAGGTTAAGTATACTTTATATAGTAAGGATATAATACTAGGTAATAATTCTAATTTAGCCGGAAGTAGATATATAATACCTAGTACTAGATTGTTACGACCTTAGTAGTAGAGCCTTAGCGGACGCTATAAGCGCTTACTAAAGTCGAATATACCTTGGCATAGCGGGTCGAGCGATCACTTGACCTAGTCGCTCAAGTCAACGCAGGTCGATTACTGGCGACCAGCGCGAGTATAGACTTTCCTATATCTATATAAAAAGCGTGATCTTTCCCTTAGATAGGAGCTTCGTGCTTAACTTATATTATTAACCTAGATATCTCCTAGATACTAAATATAATACTTAACCTGTATTAGACCAGTTTAGTACGAAGCCTGTTTACCCTAGTCCTTAACACTCCTCTCTACGAGATCTACCCCGACTCCGGAGCCTTCTAGTAAGAAGACGACGGGTCGTAACACTTTAAGTACCCTTAAGATAAGTACCTTAGGATAAAGGGACCTCACTTAGAGTAAACGCGGTTCACGACAGTTAGTAATAGCGGAAGTTAAAGAAGGTATTAAAGTTACTAAACCAGATTTATACTATAGCGATCGAGATAAACTTAAAGAGTGGTTAGTATAGATATAACTATACTTCTCTTTTAATAAAGACGTTATAAGACTAGAAAAATAACTACTATTTATAATAACTTATATAAGAGGACGGGCCTAGAGATAGTCCGCTCCATTTCTTAGATAATATATAGAAGATCCCGACGACGATAATAATATCTCTATTAAGTTATAGATGGAAAGTATAATACGCTTTTATAAAGAAATAAGGCGAATATTCGGACCTTCTAATAAAGCAAGCGTAGTAATAAGAGTCATCTAGTACTTGATATAAAAGAAATCGGCATCTAAATACGTAACACAGTTCTAATAGTATTTTATAAGAACCGACTAGGATAATAACGCGCTGATAGTAATGTATCGGAGAGGATTAAAACCTCAGGTAAAGAAGGAACTTATGCGAGACGGAGCCGTTTATAATGACTTGGACTTATTAATAAGAGCCTTAACACGAGTCGATGACTAGATCCACGAGTTAGTAATGGAACTACGCCATAATAGTGGAGTTTCTAGACTCGGTTATACGGGACTCTATTCCGGAGGAAGTTATAGGAAGAAGCGATTCTTACGCGATCCTTACGGCCTGATGCTAATAGAGTTAGACTTCACCGAGAAGAAGAAACCGTTTAGAGGTAAGAAATAGTAAGGGGGTAAGAAAGTAATGAATTACTATGGCTGTGGTAAACCGGGCCATATCGCCAGAAACTATAGGTTAAAAAATATAGTAAAACGACCTTAGTTAAATATATTAGAAAGAGTTCTAGTTAGGAAGACTAAACCTCTAAAGGATTAATAAGAAACGGAGTACGACGACGCCGAGCTAGACGTAATTATAAATGATTTACTAGCCCTCGTCAATCCACCTATTAATAGAGAACTATAATCTAGAGAGGAAGAATTACGCGAAGAAATAGCTAAGAAATAGAGGAACATTATAAAGATTAAATAAAGGCTAGTAGATATTCACGAATAACTCAAGGAATTAGACTCTAATAACGAATATAATGGTGGTTGTATTCGGAAGGAAAAACCTGAACCAAGCCGAGAAAGCGAGGATGATTCCGACTGGGAAAACCTCAGCCAGACTTCTAAGAAAGAAGGTAATAGAGTAGCATCTCGGGCTTCTATATTAAAAGATCTATAGATAAAACTCGAGGAACGGGTAGAGTTCTACCAAGAAAAAGTAGTAGGAGGACTTCTAAAGAAGGAGTTTAGGAACGACTTAGTATATCTATAGTACGGAGTGATATACTAGTTAGCCTACGCCGACGAAATATATATGGTTTACTACCAAGCGAAGATAAACTTAAGGAAATCTATTAGGATCCGAACGTATAGAAAGATTTAGTTAAGCTATAATAATATAAGTTATTATTAGCATCTAGTAACTAAAAGATTAAGGAAGTGGTTTCCGAACCATAACTAAAGATGGCATAGTAGTCTTTATAAGCACCTCAAGCATGACGAGTACACGTTAGAGTACTACTTAGATGATTAGTATACCTATTTCCACGATAACTATAGAAAGCACATGTATATAAAGAGAACTACCAGATTCCTATCCTTTTCAGGAAAAGAGTAATCCCTTATACTAAGGGGAAGTATAAGGAGATTAATGTCTTTACCCTAAAAAATATATTAGTTATATTTAACGAACTACGTAATATATATGAACGTACCGGTTAAAATAGATAGTTAGCGGACTATAGCAATAATAGATTCTAGAGTATCTGGAAACTTTATCTCCGAAGTATTAGTACGGTTAGTAGGCCTACTAACGCGAAGAAAGAAGGATCTATATAACTTACGAATGGCCGACGGGTTAACGCTATTAAAAGGAAGCGTAGACGAGGAGACAGCCTCGCTACAATTTATAATTCAACGACACTATAAGGAAATGTCCTTTAATATTATAGGGATAGCCACCCATTACATTATATTAGGCATGCCTTAGTTAGAAAAGCATAACCTAGTAATTAACTAGAGAAGAAAAGTACTTAAGTTTAAGCGAACTGGCGATATTACTAGATTCTAACCTACACGTCGATAGTAGATGACGGTAGATAAAAAATTGAACCGAAGAATAGTTAAGGCATATATTACCTTAATTTCAAATAAGGATAACCTTAAAATATAAGGATCCGACTTAATAGATACTAGCAGCGGTCCGCTAGGTTAATAAGTTAGAGTTCTTAGAGTAACTAATAGTACTCCTAACATCTTATAAGAGTATTAAAGATGGAAACGCCTCTTTATAAAAGAGATAATAATAAAAGCTCTGCCTAAATACTAACCTTGGGATTATAAGATCGAACTCGAACTAGGGAAGGAACTAACATTTAGACCTATCTATACGTTATCTAAAAAGGAACTTATAATACTACGCGGGTACCTTGATAAGAACCTAAAAAAGGGATTTATTCGAGAATCTAAATTACTAGCAGGATATCCGATACTCTTTATAAAGAAGAAAGACGGGTTACTACGATTATACGTAGACTATCGAAAGTTAAATAATATAACGATTAAGAATCGTTACCCGCTACTAAATATTAGCGAGCTATAAGATCGGCTAGCTAAAGTAAAGATCTTTATAAAACTAGATCTTCGAGGAGCGTATAACTTGATTTAAATAAAAGAAGGTGACGAATAGAAAATAGTATTTAGGACTTGATATAGATATTACGAGTATCTAGTCATGCCGTTTAGTCTTACTAACGTACTAGTAACCTGCTAGGCATTAATTAATAATGTTATACGAGCTTATTTAGATCTTATAATAATCGTATACCTCGACGACATATTAATTTACTCTAAAACTCTTAAGGAATATATCCTTTATATACAAGATATATTAATATGCTTATTACAAATAAGACTCCTCCTAAAGCTAGAGAAATGCGAGTTTCATAAGACCTTAGTTAAGTTCTTAGGGTTTATAGTAACAACTAAAGGCGTTCGTATAAGCCCTGAGAAGATTCAGGCTATATAAGAATGGCCTACACCATATAATATTAAATTAGTATAAGGGTTTCTAGGATTCGCTAACTTCAATAGACGTTTTATAGAAGGCTACTCTAAGAAAGCCTTGCCACTAACAGAAATCACCAAGAAAGATACGGGATTTCGATGGGATACTAACTAGAAGAGAGTATTTAAAGAACTGAAGCAAGCTTACGTAGATCCTCTAGTACTTTATACGTTTCGTAACGGAGAACTAGTATATATTAAAACAGATGCTTCGGATCTTATAATCGGAGCATGCCTCTACTAGTAGAGAGACGGCAAGTAGTATCTAGTAGTATACTACTTACGTAAGATGTCTCTAGTAGAACAGAATTATAATATACACGACAAAGAGCTTTTAGTAGTCGTCTATTCTCTATAGTATTAGAGAGTATATACTAAAAGCTATTTAGAACTTACTATCTTCACCGATTATAAAAATTTAGTGGGCTTTATAACCACGAAAGAATTGAATCGACGACAAGTTTAATGGTCCGAACTCCTTAGATAATACAAGTTTAAAATTCAGTACACCCTAGGAAAAGATAATAGACGAGCAGACGCTTTAAGTAGACGATCTGACTATATATAAGTAAAAGATATTACCACTTAACCTATCTTAAAATAAGAAAACGATAGATCGTTAGTACTAGTAAGGAATCTAGCTACGATTATATAAGTCACGACATATACAGTTCCTGGTTTAAAGGAAGTATATAGAAATGACAATCTAGCCGGATAACTTAGGAAGGAATAGCCTAGCCGGGACCTGTTACTATATAAATAGAAGCTGTACTTACTACTAAAAGTAATAGAAGAAGTGATTAGAGATTACTATAATGATCCTTTACTAGGATATCTAGGAGTATCTAAAATATTAGAACTCATTTAAAGAGTATACGCCGCACCTAACCTGCGAGCGTCGGTCGAGTAATATATCAGGGAATGTATATGCTACTAGTAGAATAAATCTGCAAGACATACTAAGTACGGACAAATTTAGTTTACTAAAGTTCCAGATATACTATAGAAAGACGTCACGATAGACTTTATTATAAAACTACCTCGGTTAGTTAACCCGGTAATTAACGATAAGTACGACTTAATAATAGTTATCGTCGATAAACTTACTAAGTATACTATTATAATCCTATATAAGGAATCCTATAACGCTAGTCAGCTTGGATTCATTTTATTAGATAGACTGATTAGAGATTATAGTATACCGGAATCAATAACTTTAGATAGAGATAAACTCTTTATATTAAACTATTAGAAGACTTTAATCGCGTTAATAGGAATTAAACTACGGATATTAATAGCCTATTACCCTTAAACGGATGGATAGACTAAACGTACTAATTAGATAATAGAAGTATACCTTAGGTACTACGTTAATAAAAGATAAAATAATTAGGTTACGTTACTCCTAATAGCACAGTTAGTATATAACGATAAAAGGTTAGATATAATAAGGCTATTACCGTTTTTTATAAACTACGGTCGACACGTAAACTTGTTCCTAGATCCTCGACAAGGACTAGATACCGAAAAAGCCTTGGTATTAACTTCTAATATAAAAAGTCTGTATAAAGATATATAGTATAAGATTAGCGAGGCTAATACTACTATAAAGAAGTTAGTAAATAAGAAAAGAAAATTAGGTCCTTAGCTAAAGAAGGGGGATAAAGCATATCTCCTTACAAAAAATTTAAAAGGTATAAGACTAAGTAGGAAACTGGACTATATTAAAGTCGGACCATTTTTAGTTATTAGAAATAGAGGGCCTATTAACTATAAATTACAGCTTCTACCCGACGCTAAAATCCACCTAGTATTCCATATCTCGATATTAGAACTAGTAGACCCTAATATACCTTTATAAGAAATCTTCTACTTCTAGATAGAAGAAGAGAATAAATTCGAAGCCGAAAGGATTCTATTATAATAAGGTCAGAGCTACCTAGTGAAATAGAAAGGATACGAGGACTTAGAAAATACCTGGGAACTAGTTACGAATCTTACGAGCTGTTAAGAGCTCCTCTAGTAGTATTACTAAACCCAGACACACCCTGAGCGATCTACTCGAGAGCTCTAGGCGAGAGAGTTCCGGAACCCTCGAACTCTAAAAAGGTAGGACACTCTGCGAGTGCCCGTTTAACTTTACCGGCCTTCTCGAGCTCTTCTAAACGTTCTAACTCCTTAATATTATTAAGACCCTTATTAAATATCTGCTATTCCTGCTCTTTTAGGAAACGCTTCTATTAACGAAGGCGTTTCAGCTTCGTCTATTTTTAATAAATGATTTCGTTAGCGGCCTCCTACGCTACCTCTATCTCTATCTCTTCGCGTTTAAGCTTCTCTATAGCCTTATTAATACCAGAGAAGTAAATAACAGGTACGGCCGGTTCGTATTATTTTCTAAGCCGAATATATTCCGCGTACCTTCGAGAAAGAGAAGATACCTAATACTCCTTTTAAGATCTTGCGTATCGTAGACACGACACTATTATAATCACTCCCCTATAAGCCACTCGATCTAATAGCTCGGTACGGCGTTACTACGGACGAGACGATATAAATATTTATCTAACCTTTAGGATAAAGGTTTAGGGGATAAGGGGTAATGTTATAACCTTGGTAGTAGAGCCTTAGCGGACGCTATAGGCGCTTACTAAAGTCGAATATACCTTGGTATAGCGGGTCAAGCGATCGCTCGACCTGGTCGCTTAAGTCGACGCAGGTCGATTACTAGCGACCAGCGCGAGCATGGACTTTCCTATATCTATATAGAAAGCGTGATCTTTCCCTTAAATAGGAGCTTCGTACTTAACTTATATTATTAACCTAGACATCTCCTAGATACTAAATATAATACTTAACCTGTATTAGACCAGTTTAGTACGAAGCCTATTTACCCTAGTCCTTAACACTCCTCTCTACGAGATCCACCCCGACTCCGGAGCCTTCTAGTAAGAAGACGACGGGTCGTAACATAGATATCTTACTTAATAACCTACTAGGTTAATATATAGTATATAATCTATAACTAACCCTTATTCTTCTATCTATTATATTCGCCTTAATAGTATAGGTATATAGTAAATTCCTCTACTATTATACTACTAACCTTATCCTTATATAATCCCTTAAAGTTAACGCCCTCCTATAGCTAGGTAAATATCCCTAAGATTATAAGGTTCCTAGATTCCTTCTAATTACTCTATATATCTTTACTAGTAATTTCCTCTATAATAAGGCGGGTAAGGATATTAGAAAGTAGCTTATTAAGAGTAGATATGATAGCGCGTTTAATATAAATACTATAATTATCTTATTTAATCTAAGGCTAATCTTTAACGCGCTACTAATTTAAGGTTAACTAACTAGTCTTAAAGGTATTAATATTACGTCTATTCTCTTAATATAGAATAAGTCTTTCTTAGAGTTTAGGTATTATAAGTATCTTTACCTAGAATCTAAGATAGCCTACTATCCCTTATAAGTATTTAAAATAGATATACTTAAGCGTAGAGTTTATATCTAGAAATTCCTTTAATATTACTAGACCTACGTCTAATACTTTTATACTAGCTACCTCTTAACCCTTTCTTACTACCTAATCTAGGATCCTATAATTTATACCTTTATACTTATACCTACTATTTAGTAGGCGAAGGCTTTAATCTCTTTATAGCTTATCCGCGGCGTTAGATATATCCTTATTTATATTAAGTCTATCTAGCCTATCTAAATCTAATAGTTAGTTATCTATTTACTTAATTAATTAATTATTATTACTAGTAGTTAGATTAACTCTATCTTATTACTTATATTATTTATACTACCTCCTTTTTAACGGGTTTAGCGGTTCCTTATTAGATATTATACTATATTTTACTAGGCTAAGAGCTTCCTAGCTTATCTCTAATTACTTAAGGATAGCGTTAGAAGGGGTAGGGTGACTTAGGAGGTTAATAATCTATACCTTATCTATTAGATCTAGCGCCTTCTAGTCCTAAGTTAAAGCCTACCTTATAGCTACCTAACCTAGTCTACGCTCCTTTATCTAATTATACGCTATTAACCGCACTATCTTTATAATATCTTAGTAGTAATACCTTTTAATAATAGACGCTATTTACTCTAAGTACTTCTTAGCTAAATTACTATTATACTATCTATTTATATCTACCCCTTATACCCCCTTAATTACCTTAATTAATAGTATCTTCTAGTATCTTCTTTTAGTCACCGACCTTTAGATCTCCTAGAGGGTTTTTAAATCTAGGATATTATAGGCTTCCTCCTTTATCTTATACTTAGTACGCTATAATCTATCTTTAGTTATAAGACTCTAGGCCTTGATTACTACCTCTCTAATAATCTCTTCCCCCCTAGAAGTACTATTTAAGATCTACTTAACTATCTCTAACTAGGCCTTTTTATCCCCTATAATAGTAATAAGACTATAGATATAGTCGCGGATATTATAAGGTATTAATAATTACTTAATAATTAACTATTTATTAAAGGGGATAACCTCTATAATAAATAGCTAAGAAACTATTAAATATTAAGGAGGTATAAAGAATAAGGGTAAGTACTACCCTTAAATAGATTAAGTTAGAAGATTAGAACCTTAATAATTAATAAGATTATATTAATACTAAAAAATACCTGTAAAAATTCAAGATTTTTACCTAGGAAAAGTATACTTAAAAGTATAATTTTTTATTTATTAGTAAGTAATAATAGTTATAAGGTAAATTTAAGTCTAAATATAATAAATATACATACGAACTATTATAAATACTAAGACCCTCCTTAAGTATTATAAGGGTTATAAGGTAAACGTTAGTAAAGATGTTAATTTTAGACTAAGGAATTATTTACGATAGTTACCTAGTACTAGAGTATTAATAAATAGTTATTAGGTCTACTTATATTATAACTCTACCGTAACGTTACTATTTAGGACTAATAGGGTATAACTAAGTATACTATTATTAGACGACTTATTATATTAGTTATTATTAGGAAAAGATATTATTATTATTAAGATAGAAGTATTAAAAGACTAACGCTATCTACTAGGTACCTAACTAACTACGGGATATCTAGTATAGTAATATTCTATTCTACTAATAACTTCTACGCTACTAGACCGTTTAATATAATTCTTAAATTATTATATCCCTTATATTATAATATATCTTTTATACTCTTATAATAACTATTAATAGTCCTACTAGATTTATCGCGTTAATATAGACGAATCTATTAGATATAAGAGTTAGTACGGCTTAGTATTTATCTAGCCCTCTAAAGTTTAACTAGGGGTATTTAATAAATTGAATAGTAGAATAGCTTATTTTTATTATTAGAAAGTCTAATATTACGGTTTAATATAAAGATATAATTATATAACTAAGTATAGTATTAGGCCGTTTTTCTACTTCTAATATTATAATTAGTATTCTTATAAGCCGCTAAGTAGCTATTAATAGGATCTAGGCGTTAATAATAAGTTACGATTAATATATTAAGGGTAGTCTACCTATTATCTAATAGTACCTACTTATATATAATATTTCTTATTATTCGGCTAGATATATATTTAGGAGTTTTAGGCCTAATAATATAAAGGTTTCCCTATCTTATTACCTGTAATAGAGCTACGTATAGCTAATTATAGCTAAAAGTAGGCCTAGTTTATAAGTTAATACCTACGTACTTTATTAATTAGCCTTATAATTTATTAATAGTTATAATAAACGCTAGTTAGATAGGGTACTACTTATAAATAAAGGGGGTAGGAATCCGCTTATTATTTTCTTTAGATTATAACGGCGTCTTAAATAGTATTACCTTCTCGCCGTCGTAGGTACTACTTATAATCTCCCCCTTAAAGATATACTTACTATATCTTATTACCCGTAGTTAGATCCTATTATATAGACGTGGCGGATTAAGGTTCCTTAGTAGTATAACTAGTACGCCTAGCTTAACATATAACTTATAAGATAGTAGAGAGGGTTTATAAAACCTATAAAAGTACTTAGGGGGGAAGAGTTTATTATCTTCTTCTAATATAGTATAATTAATGCTCTAGTATATTATTATATTACTAGGGATACGCGATATTATCTTAGTATTAATACTAGTAATATCTTTATTAGTAATAGCGAGAGTAGCCTGTTCTAATAGATAAACCCTCTAAGAGATATTTATCCTAATATTAGTATAGATATTCTTAACTAAATTATTAATAGCGTTTCTAGGGGTATAACTATATTTCTAATATAATACGTCTTTATTAGTAGTAGGGCTTTTCTAGATATTAATACTATTATTAATAGTAAGGAGATTACTTATAAATAGTCCTATTTTATAATATATAGTATCTATTAGGTCGGGATTATTAAGTTACTTATTAATAGTAAGATTTAAACGTATAACCTTATTCTAGAAATAGGCCTTTTAAAGATACGCCTTAATAACCTAGCTATTAAATCCTCCTAGAATAACTAGGAGTATTTATTAGAAGTCCCTATAAAAGTAGACTACCTTACCCCTAAAATAAGCCTAGTCGTTATTATAGATATCCTAAAGGCTATAACTAATAGCTTCTATATTATATTAACTCTATATAGGGGACTTATCCTAAAAGATAATATAAGCTCGCTTAATTAGCTTAGTAAGATTAGTCCCCTTCTTAATTCTATATAAGGAGGTAGTATTAGAGTCTAGGGGTATCTTAAACTATAAGTAAGTAGTCTAACCTCCCTTTAATAGCGTTAATATAATACTAGAAGACGCTACTACTAGAGTAACCTTTTACTAGGAATATAGCCTTTCTATAATAGTATTTTAAACTATTATCTTACTAGTCCCCTTAGTACTATTAAGGAAGAATAGTATACCTAGAGTATTAAATTTATTATTAGTATTAGCGTTAATAGCGGCGATAATCTAATTAGTAGTATAGCGTTAATTAGTATTCAGCCTATTCTATAAGACCTTAGCCTCGTTAGGGGTAATTTAGTAAGATATTTCTTCCTATAAAAGTCTATTTAGGATATTATTAAAATTATTAAATAGAATAGTTAGAATAGGTAGGCTATATTAGGCTAGATCCTTAGTATATTTAGGGGTTAATTAATATTCTAATTAGCCGTTAATTAGGTAAAAGGCGTACTATTTAGTAAATAACTATTACTTATAATAATTATCTAGGATTTAAAGCGTTAAAAAATCCCGTCGTAGGAGGTATAAGTAGTCGTTTAAGATATACTCCTTATACTTATTCTATAAGGTGAGGGTGCTAGTAGGTTAGAGTTTAACTAATATTAATATAAAAAGACTACGTAGCCTATAACCTCCCTAAAAATCCTTTCCCTTATTAAGGATCTTATTAGTATATCTATTATTTTTAATTAACCTAAGCTCTACGTAGGCCTCCTTCTAACCTATTAACTAGCTATCTACTATCTAGAGGTTATTAAATAATATAGCCCCCTTAACGTAATAGAGGAGTAATTAGTAATAGTAGAGATCCTTAGTTTTAGGATTAACAAAATTAATACGCCTAAGAGTCTCCCCCCTTATTAGGAACTAGACTGGAAGGCTAGTTCCTAAGGGCTGGAATGGATAGTATGAACTACTAGCGAGTAGGTAGCGTTATAAAGGTAGACTTAATACTCTAGTAACTTCATAGTTATAGAAGAACTAATCTCTACCTTCTAAGGAGGTAGAGGGAGGACTATCTAAATACCCCTTAAGGAAGCTACCTAGCCTCTTAGATATCTAGACAAAAGGATATCTATTAGAATAATAAGAAGCCGAATTAATACCGCTAGGATATTACTAGTAAGCCGTATTATACTAGCTAGATATATTAAGATATCCTAATAATTACCTCCCCTTTAAGGGTATTTATCCCTAAATATTAACTATTACTATCTATAATAGGACTTATTAAAAACCTTTAAAACCCTAGTAGGGAAAATAAGGGAAAGAGTTCTAAGAATAGTAATAAGGTAGTAATAGTAATACGCCGCTAATATTATATACTATTAATATATAAAAGCCTTTATAGTTATAATTTATATTAATAGTAAGATATAATTATTAATTAAGTTTATTATTATAATACTTTATAAACGCGTAATATAAATAAGTAATTATAGAAGTTAGGTAGTAATATTATACCGTTAAATCGCGTAGTTAATATATATAATATAGTATATAATAAAGTTATATTTTATTTACTTCTAACTTCTTTTATAACTACTACTATTAATATTAACCTATTATAAGTTACTTTAAGTTATATCTTAATATATTAATAATAGGAGCTAACGTATTTAATATTAATACTATTAATACTTTATAAGATAATTACTATTGTAATATAAGTATAATATAAAGGATTAATTACTAATATAATATTATATATTGAATAGTTAATAATTATAATAATAATTAAGGTAAGTCTTTACTAGTACTCCCTTAATATTTTATATATATTATTACCTTATAATAGACTTTAGTTATCTTTAAGTATATTATAAGTATATTACTTATAAATTACCTTCTTATATAAGTTTATTATATTATATATTTAAGGACCTTATTAATATCCTATTATATTATACTTCTTTTGAATTATTTTTGTACTCTTTATACTTAAAGGTATTCTTATTAGCTAACTCTTATAATAGATAGTTAAACCCTCTTACTACGCTACGCTACCCTATTATACTACTAAGGTAGTAGCCCTCTTATAACCCTATTATCTTTAATATACTAAGTACCTAGGTTTAAGTCCTAAGTTATTATATAACTATAAGACTAGTAGGGCTTATAAGAGGTACTATTACCTTTATAAGCCTTATAAATTAATTTATAATAATAGGATTTTAATATAATTTACTTATAATATATTAATAGGTTATAAGTCCCCCTTACCTTTTATACTTATTTATTTAACCTCCTTACTCGCGGCCCTATTATTACCCTTTAGGGTAGAAAGTTACCCTATTATATTACTTTTATAACGCGGGTTACTACCTTTAAAATTAAGGTAGAGGTAGTAATTTACTTAAAAAAGTATAATAAAATACTTTTATATAAGTTATAAACCTCTAAGGAATTATTATACCTTAATATAAAGGTAGGTAGTTAGGTAATTATTACCTTAAAGGGTATCTTAAATATAATAAGATAGTAGGTAAGTTTTTTTATTATATACTTCTTATAATATATATTAATACTTTTATAAGAGAGGTTAACTACCCTTATTATAATAGAGGTTAATAAGGAGTTAAGGGAGGTAAATATATTATTAAAGTATTCTACTATCTTTATATAAGCTAATTATATATTAAGAGGAGGATAATAATAATTTTAATAAAGGGGAGATAAGGGAGATAGAGGAGGATATAAAAGAGGAGGAAGAGGCTATTATACCTCCTATTATTATACTACCTACCCCCGCTCCTACTAGTACTAGCTACCCTTCTCGCGGCGGTAGTACCGCCGGCTCCGCCCCCTCTACCCGTAAGATCCGCGTCCCTCGCGCTCCTCCTACCCCCGTTACTCCCGCTCCTACGCCTGCTCCGCCCGCCCCTATTAGGAATACTACCTCGTCCTCTAGCTTATCTTCTACGGGCTTTAGCTCGCCTTAATACGCTCCCCTTATAAGACCTTAATATTATACTTTTAAGTAAAGATTCTTTTCTTAGATTATAAGGATTTTCCCCTTAATTAATTCTTTTCTTATATACTTCTTTATTAAAATCTTTATTATATAAATATAACTTATAATTTACCTTATATAACTTAACTTTATACTTAAATAGTTCTATTATAATAATTAGGTATAAGTATTTTACTTATAATACCTCTTTATTATATATATATTATTATATTCCCTTTATAAGTCTTTTATATTTATATCCTTAATAGATATCTATTAATTATATTCTGTTTTATAACTAGACTACTTAATTAAATAGTATTAAATACCTTTATTTCTTATTCTATCTAGAATCTATTCTACCTTATAATATTCTTTACTATTAGTAAGTTCTAGAGGAGGTATAAATAATTACTTACCTTTATTAAGATAGCTTTAATATAGTTTTAATAAGGAAATATAAAATATACGATAGATTCTTTATATTATTAAAAGACTTAAGTAGCACGCCTAGTATCTAATTATATCTACTACCTTAAAGGGACTAGTATACTTATATAATAGCTTTTAATTTAATCTTTTCTACTTTAAGTTCTTTATAATTAATATTATTAATTCTCCTATTATATAAGACTTTAAGATATAAAGTTTATTATCAAACTTTATAACTTATACTTAAATAGTCTACTATTAATCTACTAATATAGCTCTTACTTTTAAAAGGTTTTCTACGCGGTCTTTAATTATAAGTACTCCTCCTTCTAAAAAGTTATTCTTCACTTTATCTTTTATATATAAATTATATCTATATATTATATAAAATAGTAAATAACCTAATATAATATAAATACTATTATAATATATAAATTTAGCTATTAGGAGTAATATAACCTAATTATCTTATTTTTTATTTAAAAATACCTTAAGGTAATATTCTAATATTTAATTCTAGTATTTAATCTACCTATCTATTTATAAATAGAAGGTAGTACTTAGTTATCTCTTTATCTTTATATAATAGTAGACTTCTAATTAATAGGTACTTATAAATAAGGATCTCTAATCTAATATAATACTTATTAGTAAATTATATTATAATATTATATTTTTAAATAAGATCTTAGCTAATTTAATAGTAGTATAAGTACTCTTAGTTAGAAGGTATTAGACTATCTTTATATATCTATTAATAATTATAAGAATAGAATTATATATAGAATTTCTATATTTATTAGGTAGTAAGCTTATAATAAAATTTATAAAAAGTTCTTTCTAAGGCCCTTTAGGTTATAATAAGGATATCATATTATTATAAGGTTTATATCTAGGAGCTTTTACTCTTTAATATATTTTATAAGTTTAAATATATAACTTAGTATCTACTAATATTCTACTCTAATAATACTTATATTAGAGTAACTCTAAGGTTTTTTATAACTTAAAATAACCTATTAAAGTATTATTATAATACCTTATAATAATTTCTATATATAATACTAAATTATCTAGTATATAAAGTACTCCTTTAAATC
>JAABUR0100002420.1_pt1 | contig 28619 bp, 26 predicted proteins | sample 5560091 | NCBI WGS metagenome assembly JAABUR01 (sample SAMN10711879, study PRJNA513375) | rock metagenome | isolation source: Antarctica rocks | place: Antarctica: Victoria Land, University Valley sud
GCGGGTCGGGCAGATCGGCAAAGCAGTCCGTTAAAGAAAGGGAGGAAGCCACAAGACAACTCCTGATAAGAAGATGTCTCAGGATACCTCAACATCAGCCAACTCAATTTAGATGCGCCGGCCCTGTGTTTTCTCGCCGTAGAGTTGACAAAGGCCGGGCGGTTTGGGTATCATGTCGCCATTGTCATTTCCGGGCTAGGAGGGCGCTTCTGAACATGAGGTTCGAGGAAAAGCAGAGGGCGCGCGAACTGCGGCGTCAGGGCTGGAGCTACAATGACATCCTCAAGGAAGTCGGCGTCTCCAAAAGCACTTTGAGCCTGTGGCTGCGTGACATTCCACTGACGGATGAGCAGATCGCTGCTCTTTCCTGCAAGTTCCGGGTGGGCCGCGAGAAGTTTATTCACAAAATGCGTGTCCGACGTGATACGCGCTGGGCTGATTTCCACAAGGAAGCGGAAGAAGAATACGCGACGTTTTCGCAGGACCCGGACTTTATGTTCGGGCTGGCTCTCTACATCGGTGAGGGCAGTAAGACACAGCAGAATACGCTTTGCCTCTCGAACTGCGATCCGCGTGTCATTCAGAAAGGGCTGAAGTTCTTTCTGAAGATTGGGCTTCCTTATCAGTCACTTCGGTGTGCCGTCCATCTTCATCCTGGGCTTTGTGTGGAGACAGCAGAAAGATATTGGCAAGAAGTTACCGGATTACCCAAGGCACAATTTCAGAAGACAACTGAAGCAGCAAGCCGAGCAAGTTCCGGCAGAAAAGTGAACCTGCAAGTGTACGGTACATGCCATATCAAGGCAAACCATACCAAGATACGTCAGAAGTTGTCATGCTGGATGACACTGGCACTCATGGCCCCATCGTTCATCGGCTAGGACGAAGCCCTTTCAAGGCTTAGAGACGGGTTCAACTCCCGTTGGGGCTATATCAGGAAGAAGAGGACCATAAATGGTCCTCTTTTTCTTTGCCTACTCCCCGATCAGCCCCCGCCGCTTGAGTTCGTCCAGTATCTGTTCCAGAGACTGCTCCACCGTGTCCCGGTCCGTGCGGACAGTGACTTCGGGATGGACGGGCGGCTCGTAAGGGTCGGAAACGCCGGTGAAGTGCGGGATCTCGCCGGCCAGCGCCTTTTTGTACAGTCCCTTGACGTCCCGCGCGGCTAAAGCATCTAAAGTAGCCCGGGCGTAGACTTCAACAAAGGGAACACCGTCAGCGTCGTGTTCGGTGCGGACCTCAGCGCGGACGTCTTCGTAGGGAGAAATAGCGGCGGTCAGGGCGATGACGCCGTTGCGGGCCAGGAGGCGCGCGACGTAGCCGATGCGGCGGACGTTGATGTCCCGGTCTTCTTTGGAGAAGGTCAGCCCTTTGGACAGGTGCGTCCGCACCTCGTCGCCGTCCAAAAGCTCGACGCGGTAGCCGCGCTCTCGGAAAAGACGGGCCAGATGGCCGGTCAGGGTGGATTTGCCCGAGCCGGAGAGGCCGGTCAGCCAGAGCGTGAAGCCCTGGTGGTTTCTTGTCTCAATCATAGTGTCTTCCAGAGCGCTTCGACCTGACGGCGGGTGTCTTCGGGCGTGGCATCCGTCGTGATGACGGCATCCGCCCGCGCCACTTTGTCCGCCAAAGGCCACTGCACGGCGATGAGCTGACGCGCCTGCGCCTCATCAATCGGAAGCCGGACACGCAGACGGGCGATCTGCAACGGTTCCTCGCAGGCGACGACGACAACCACATCCGCCATTGTCTCCAGCGCGGCCTCAAACAGCAAGGGAATCTCGGCGGCAGCGGCGGGCGCTTCGTTTGAGGCACGCCAGGCGGCGATCTGCTCCCGCAGAGCGGCGATGATGGCGGGGTGGGTCAGCGCCTCCAGACGCGCGCGGGCGGCTTCGTCGGCGAAGATCAGTCGCCCCAGGACGCGGCGGTCAATGGTCATCCCCGCACCGTCCGCCGGGTCGGCGCAGGCGGGAAAGGCAGCCAGGACAGACTGCGTGGCCGCCGTTCCGGGCGCCAGCAGATCGTGGGCCAGGGCGTCGGCGCTGACCGTCGGAGCGCCCAGATCGGCCAGCATCCGCGTGACCGTGCTTTTGCCGGTGGCGATGCCGCCGGTGATGCCGAGAATACGCATGGCGTTTCCAGAAGCGAGGCCAAGAAAAAAGCCCCTGCACGGGCAGGGGCTTCGCGCACGGGCGCTTACTCTTTCTCGGCGTCCCCTTCAGGCACCGGCTCGGTCGCAGGCTCGGTTGCCGCGTCCGTCTCCGCTTCGGCGTCACGTCCCACGTTGAAGTGCTGGCCGAAGACATCGGCCAGACTGGTCCCGAAGGTCTCTTCGCGCTGGTTGGCGCGGTAGTTCTTGAATTCCTTGTAATCGTCTTCCGAGTCGCCGCCGTAGCCGGTGTCGCGGCCACGTCCGCCGCCACCGCCGCTGCGTTCGCGGCGGGGCCGGTCACGCGGCGGAGCAGGAGCCAGGCCGCCTTCGCGTTCGCCCACGACCGGCCGGCCATCCCGCTCGCGTCCGCCGCGACCGCCGCGCTCACCACCGCGCCCGCCGCCGAGGTCCGGTTCCGGCACATACGGCTGCGGGGCCGCGTTCTCCACCATTCGGCGGATAGACAGGGTCATCTTGCGTTCTTCGGTCCGCATCTCGATGATCCGCGCCTCGACGATGTCGCCGGGATTGACGGCATCGGACGGCTTGGCGATCCGGCGCTCGGCCAGCTCGCTGGTCGGAATGATCGCCTCGACGCCTTCTTCCAGCTCGACGAACGCGCCGAACGGAACCAGGCGCGAGATTTCCACCTTGACGACATCGCCGACATTGTACTTCTCGCCGATCTGCGTCCACGGGTCCGGCAGGATCTGGCGCAGGCCGAGGCTGATGCGCCCCTGGTCCAGCCTGAGCTTGAGGATCATGACATCCAGCTCCTGGCCGTTCTTTAGGACCTCATTCGGGTGCTTGACGCGGGACCAGGACATCTCGGAGACGTGCAGCAGGCCGTCAATGCCGCCCAGATCAATAAAGGCGCCGTAGTCGGTCACGCGGCGGACGATGCCCTTGCGCACCTCGCCCTCTTTGAGCGAGGCCAGCGTGGCGTCCTTCTTCTGCCGTCGCTCGTCCTCAGTCGCCTCGCGGTTGGACAGGACGACCTTACGGCGGTCCCGGTCCACTTCGATGACTTTGAGCCCGATGCTCTGGCCGACGTACTTGTCCAGGTTCTGGTGTTTGAAGTCGCCCGAGCCGACATGGGACGCGGGGACAAAGCCTCGGATGCCCAGATCCACGACCAGGCCGCCTTTGACCCGCTCGGTCACCATCGCGTGCAGGATGACGCCGCTGTTGAGGGCTTCGATGACCTTGTCCCAGGCCTTCTCGAAGTCGGCGCGCTTCTTGGACAGGAGCAACTGGCCTTCTTCGGTGCGGCCGATGACGACTACCTTGACCGGCTCGTTGACCTGAACCACATCTTCGATGTTGTCGTAGGGTTCGCGCGACAGCTCGTTGGGCCGGATGATACCCTCGCTCTTGCTGCCGACATCCACCAGAACGCCGTCCTTGTCAATGTGGACGACGGTTCCCACGACCACGTCTCCTTCAGCAAGCTCCTTGAACATGCTCTCGAAGTCGGACTGGCTCAGGGGCTTGTCGTCGCGGGCGGCGGGCGGGGCGGGCGGCGGGGCGGCGGGCTGACCATTGTTGAGCGGGTGAGCGCTCGTCTGGCCGGCGGCTGGCGCCACCCCGTTGGTTTCGGGGGCGGGGGAAGCCGCCTGCGCCACGGTTTCGGGGGTTGTCCCCGCTGCCGGGGCGGCAGTCTGCTCACTCGTCACAACATCTTCAGATACGGCCGACATAATTTCGTAGTGCTCCTCAGCAGTGGGACACGATTGTCCCAGGATTGGTCAGTGGTTCGTTTTCGTTTATTTCTGGCAGGATGCGCAGTAGACAGTGCCGCGCCCGGTCACGCGAATCTTCGTGAGCGTCTGGCCGCAAGACAGGCAGGGCCGGCCGCCCCGATCATAAACGCGGGGCGTGTACCGCCCGATCTGCCCTTCCGCGTCCACATAGTTGTCGCTGGTCGTCCCGCCGCCGTCCGTCGCCTCGCGCAGAACGGCCTGGATCTCGCGGTGGAGCCGCTCCGTCTCGGCTTCTGTCAGCGAGTCGGACGAGCGAAGAGGATGGACGCCCGCCCGGTACAGGGACTCATCTGCATAAATGTTGCCAACGCCGGCAACGAGGCCCTGATCCAGTAAGATCGCTTTGATCGCGGTCTTGGGACGCTTCGCCAGCCCTTCCGAAAAACGCCGGGGCGTCCACTCCTCGGAGAACGGCTCCGGCCCCATGCCGCGAAGGGCCGGGTGCGCCGCCAGTTCCTCCCGCGACACCAACCGCATCTCGCCCCAAGTCCACATGTCGTGAAAGCGAAGCTCGTTTCCATCGTCCAGCGGGAAAGCCGCCGCCAGGTACTTCTGCTCCGGCGTCTCAGACGCCGCGACGAGCAACTGCCCGCGCATATTCAAATGGAACAGTAGATAATACCCCGAATCCAGCGCAATAATCAAGTGCTTGCCGCGACGCCCGACAGATTCAATGCGCGTGCCTTGCAGCCTCTCGCGGAACACGGCAGTATCGCAAAGGGTTCCCTTGAGCATTTTCGCGACTCGGACGTGGGCCACGCCCAAAGTCCGCCCCGTCAAATGCCGCTCCAGCCCGCGCCGCAGCGTCTCCACTTCCGGCAGTTCCGGCATACGCCCCCTACCCTGCTTCCCGCCGGCGGCTGTAGACCAGCGGGTTGATCTCGGTGACCGCCAGGTCGCCCGGCTTCAGGCCCGGCAGACAGCCCGCCAGGTCGCTCTCCTGCTGCTTGTTCTGCGGCTGGGCGACCGAGATGCCGTCCGCGAAGTAGATGATCGTCATCACCTCGCGCATTTCATCCGTCGCGTTGCCCGGCGCGCGGTGCAGGGTCCAGCCGCTGTGGAAGGTGGCATCGCCCGCCGCCATCGAGCCGTTCGTATGCAGGTCATAGCCACGGCTCGTGACGAACTTGTCGAACTCAGCCTCCGATTTGTCTGAAATGGGCAGATCTCCTAAGTAGCCCTGTGCATGTGACCCCGAAGCGAAGGTCATGGTTCCCGAAGCCGCGCCGATGTCCACGAGAGGCATCCAGAGCGTGATCGTCTTGTCCGAGTCCAGCGGCCAGTAGCCCTGATCCTGGTGCCACGGGGTCGGGCCGCCGCCCGGCTCCTTGAAGAGCGCCTGGTCGTGGTACAGCCGGACGCCGTCCACGCCCATCAGGTCGGCGGCGATCTTGCCGAAGCGGCGGGCGAGGACGAAGCGGGCCACAGCGGCGTCGTCGCGCCAGAGGTTGCCGATCTGGAGGAATGCCTTGCCGTAAGTGTCGCGCTCTTCCAGCGGCCGTGTGTGTGCCTTGTAACGCTCGACGATCGCCTGGATCGACGGCCGGTAAGCGGCGACTTCCTCGCGCGAGGCGACGCTGGGCAAGTAGATGTGGCCGGTCTTCCCATACCGCTCCACCTGTTCCGGCGTAAGGGAATAATCGGAAAAAAGGTCCGGCAGGGCGTCCGAGGCCGGCTTGTCCATGATGAAGGCCATTGTTAGCTCCTTATTGAGAGTGAACGGCATACGTTTTCTACTCTTTTCTGAAGAGTGCGTGAAAGAACCCCGCCACTACCACGGCACCGCGCCGTCCTCGTCGAAATAGCCACCCGTCGACCCGTCCGTAGGAAGCGTCGCGAGGCGCACGGCGGCGGTCGCCCCTTGCTCGACCGTGCGCGTGCCGCGATGCTGGTTGAGGTCCGTGGCTGTGAAGCCGGGGTCGGCGGCGTTCACCTTGATCGCCGTGTCCTTTAGTTCGGCGGCGAAGATCACGGTAATCATGTTCAGCGCGGCTTTGGACGAGTTGTAGGCCAGCGGCTTGACGCCCGCGAAGCCCCACTGGGGGTCGCTGTTCTGGGTGAGTGATCCCAGCCCGCTGGACATGTTCACAACGCGGCCCGCCTCGGACTTCCTCAGCAGCGGCAGCAGGGCTTTGGTGACGGCGAAGACGCCGAAGACGTTCGTCTCGTAGGTGCGGCGCAGCGTTTGGACGTCGAGACCGTTCGCAGGACCGCCGTCGAGGGCAATTCCCGCATTGTTGACGAGCACGTCCAGCCTGCCGAACTCGTCCTCGATCTGCCGTGCGACTGCTGCGATGCTGTCCCCATCCGTGACATCCAGGCGAACCGCGCGGGCGTCCATCCCCTGCGCCCTGAGTTCGGCCGCCGCCTCCTCGCCCCGCTGCGGGTCGCGCGCCCCGATCAGAACCGTCATCCCCTGCGCTCCGAGTTGACGGGCGATCTCCTTGCCGATGCCCTTGTTCGCGCCCGTAATAAGGGCAATCTTTTGTTCAGCCATTCCGTCCCTTCCTCACCCGGAGGTGACCGTCTCGAACTTCGGGATGACGGGGTTGTCCGCGCCCGCCACCGAGGTGCTAGGCTTGCCGAGCACGTCCTGGACATAGCGCGGCCACCAGTCCTCCTGCGGCGTTCCCTGGCTGCGCGCGTCCAGGGAAGGCGTCGGGCGGGCAATGATCTCGCCGGCGCGGTCCAGAATGTCCTTGACGGTTCCCAGGTCGGGCTTGAGCCAGCGGCGGCCGATCTGGGCGTGCAGGACCTCGTCGGCCCAGTCGTAGTCCTGGAAGTAGGTCGCCAGCGGATCGTCCGCATTTTGGGCAATCAGCCACTCCTGGCGCTTGCCGGTCCGGCCGTTCATCAGGCTTTGCTCGATGTAATACAGGATGACGTGCCGCTCCAGCGGCGTCCGGTCCAGGTTCAGGTGCATGGCCCAGCCGACGTGGTTCGGGTAGCGGCTCCAGTCCACGCCGTATTTGGCGAACCAGACCTCGCCCATCATGGAGTGCCGCGCCTCGTCCCACACCTGCCGCCCCATGTCCCGGTAATACTCCCACGGCTTGCCCTTCGTTTGGACGATGATGCTGGACATCATTTCGGGCACGTCCATCTCGTGGAACCGCTTGAACATCAAGGCGAGGTTGCGCTCGTCCCAGCCGGCAGACGGGTCCAAATACACATCGTTGGCGCGGTAATGAAAGTTGTAGATCTCGCCGGAGCGCGCGTCCCGCCGGGGGTCCACGTCCGGCACGAACTCGCCCACCGCGCGCGGCGCGGGCAGCGTCAGGTCCGCCGGGACCGCCTCCCGCCCGGTGATGCCGCCCGCCGCTTGGAGATATGCCCGCAGGCGCTCCTGCCAGGCCACGGCGACGGCCTGGTCTTCTTCCGCCAACGTCAGCGCGGCCAACGCCTGCCGCCCCCACCCCAGCATCTGCTCTTCCTCGGCCACGGCCTGACGCATCAGGCGCACGGTCGGGAAGTCGAAGACGGGGTTGACGGCGGCCAAGTGCTCTTGATACGCCGCCAGCAGGGCCGGACGAATGATCCCAAAGACGCCCGCCAGAAGCTCAACGGTGTTCCGCGCCCGGATCGCCTCGTTCATCAGGGCTTCCAGCTTCTCGTCGGGCGCTTCGTCCAGGTACAGCGGCGGGCGGCGCAGCTCGGCCACGCGCTCCCGTAGCGCCTGAGAGTGCTCGCCGTCGAGGTAGAGATGCAGGCTGAGGGCACCCTTGACCTCCCACTCCGGCGTCGGGTTCATAAACGCCGCCGAAATCTCGTACAGCCGCGTTTCAATGTAGTTCAGCCGGCGCATCCGGTCCACGTTCTCGTCCACCGAGAAGCCGACGCGGGCGGCCTCTTCATACGTCGCCAGCCCCGCCAGCGGCGGGACGCCGGTGTTCGTTTTCGCAAAATCCGTGTTGTTCGTCGTAGTCATCATCGGCCTCACATTTTCTTCAAGCAACCGGGCGTGACAGAGGCGCTCCCTGCGAGTAGCCGTCCAGGAGCATGGCGACCTGCTCGCCTGCGTCCAGGATGCCAAAATCGTTAGGGTGTGTTTTCATCCAAGCAATAATCAATTCCTTGGCGCCATTACACTGTTCGAGGGTGCTGGCATTCAGCACGGTCACGATGAGCAAGTCACGCTCTATTTCCCCACGCTCCACTTCCTCAGAGGCCATATTTTCCTCGTACTGCCGGTTAAGGACAGGTGCCGCTTTCCAGTAACGCTTGATGTGAAATCAAATTTCACAAATACTGCTTCTAAAAGAACTTATAGACCTGTTATTTAGAGAGCGTACAAAGTTGCCTGTAGTTGTGCTGGTCCAGAAGCGAGCAAGGAAAGTGCATCTTTTCCAGATGCCCCTCAAAGGCATCCGCTAACTCCGGCAACTTGGCAAAGGTATGGTTGTGGCTGACCGCCTCCCGTGCTGCCTTCCAAACATGCTCCTGCGGGTTCAACTCTGGGCACCCCGGTGGAAACCAGACCACTTCCAGGCGCGGGTTCGCCGAAAGCACCGACCGGATCGCCTCCCCTTTGTGCCAGGGAGCGCGGTCCCACAACAACAGGAGTGGCTTGTCCGGGTAAGCCGAAAGCAACTGGTTCAGGAACAGAGCCGACACCTGCGCGTTCATCAACTCCGAGCGTAGGGTGATCTGCCCCCCAGTCGCCAGGTCGAGCGCCCCATAGAAGTGCGTGTTGTCGCGGCTGGCCGCCACCCGAACCAAGGGCGTCTGTCCCACGGGTGCCCACACGCGCGTCAGCGAGGCTTGCAGGTACAAGGACGCTTCATCGGCAGCCAGAACGACCGTCTGCGGGGCGTCTTGGGCGAGGTCCATCAGTTTTTTTTTCGAGCCGCTCCTCGAAATCCATGAGTTTGGCTTCCGAGTGCGACTTGTACTGCTTGGCGGGGCGCTGGTAACTTAGTCCACACTTTTGTAGCAGCATCTGGTAGGACGTGCGGCTTTGGTAGATAACACCGTACTCTCGCTCCAGAAGACGGGCGGCGTCAGGAACCGTCCAGAACTGCCCGTCGCCGACGCAGCCGTCTCGCCCGAAGAGTTGGGCGGGCGTGTATCGATGGAGTTTGGCTTGCACGGCTTCAATCTGCTCTGGCTTGAGGCGGGCACGGTTGCCTCCCTGCCGATGATCAAGCAGGGCGGTCAGCCCACGCTGCCGGTAGGCGTGTGCCCACTCCAGCAGGCTGGTGCGGTTGCAGGCGCAGATGTCGAGGATGTGTTCGACGCCATAGCCGGTTCCGTAGAGGCGCACGGCTTGGTAGCGGGTCTTGGCACGGGCGTCTCGACAGTGCGCGAAGGCAGAGTGCAGTTCCGTGGCTTCAGCTTCCGTGAGGCAGAAAGTACGCGGTCTCATGCTGCTAGTTTACACGATTTCTAATTAATTTGTCTATCAGTTCTTGTGTTCGGGAACTTTTCTCGCGAAAATCCGCCTTATTATAGGAGAAATCATTTGCCAAAGTCAAGGAGAATTGAAATGACCCGTACCCTGCTGGCGGCCACCGCCGCCCTGATGCTGCCGACGGCTCTGTTCGCCGCCCCCGCCTCTAAGGCCAAGCCTGCCGCCAAACCCGTCGCGCTGGTTTGCCCGGTGACCGGCGAGAAAATCGCCTCGACCAAAGACGCCGTCGGCTCCAGCGTCTACAAAGGCAAGACCTACTACTTCTGCTGCTCGTCCTGCAAGCCCGCCTTCGACAAGGACCCGCAGAAGTACGTCAAGACTGCCTCGGTCGTCAAGCCGGTTCATTAGGGCATGGACCTCTTCGCGCCGATAGACAATCTGCTCACGATCCGCGCCCGCCAGATCAAGTCGGCGGGCGCGACACTTCCGGGCGTCGTCGTCCCGTCCCACAAGTATCAGTGGTACTATGTCGCCTCATGGCCCGACGACAGCCCGGCCGCCTCCCTGCATCTGGGAGAAGGGATTTTGCCGGCAGGCGAGACGCAGCCCTGGCGGATCATGCGGCGTGACCGGTCGCGGCTCCTGCTGCGCCCGACGCCGCAGGGAACGGAAGTCGCCGCTTCCTACTACCCCGGCGGCTCGGGCGTGACGGGAGACTTTTTTCGGATCAACACCGCCGAGGAGCGGACGGGCGGCTTCGACATCCTCGGCCACGGCTGGCGCGGCGGCGTCGTCCTGCGCCGCGAAACCAAAGAGCGGACGCTGATTCTGCGCGGCGACGGCGACCCGCCGGACGTTTATTACATGGAGCCGGTCCCGCGCGCCTCGGCCCAGCCGTCCCTCGCCGCCGCCCTGCTCCTGGCCTATCTCCTGACCGCGCGCGAGGTGCGCGAGGGCAGTTGGATCAAGCGTCCGACGGGCGGGATCACGTTCCGCTAGACGGCTTCCGCTCGGCCTGAACTGAACGTGGTGCGCCGCGTCACCTTGTACCGCTGGGGGTCCTCCAGCGTTTCCGGCCCGATCTCCACGCTCACGACCGATGGGTCCCCGGCGAGGTCATACCGCGCCTGGCTGCTCATGCTTTTGACGAGGGAGCGCAAGGCGCGGACGCCCGTCTTCATGTTGACCGCCTTCTCCACGATGGCGTCCAGGGCGGCTTCGGTGATGTCCAGCGTGATCCCGTCCCGGCGGAACAGCTCCACCTGCTGTTTGACCACCGAGTTTTTCGGGGTCGTCAGGGCCAGCCGCATCTGCTCCTTCGTCAGCGGCGCGAGCGGGACGATGATGGGGAAGCGGCCCGCGAACTCGGGCACGAAGCCGTACTCGATCAGGCTCTCGATCAGGACTTCGGCGGGGGCCTCGGCCAGTATCTCATAATCCCGCTGCGGGTCGCCCGAGATGGCCGAGGGATTGGCCCGCAGGCCCATCGTCCGCTCCGTCTGCCGCTTCATCTTCTTGGCGACGATCTCTGGGAAGCCCTCGAAGGCCCCGCCGCCGATGAACAGAATCTTGCTGGTGTCAATGTACTCGGGCGGCGCGTCCGGGTGCTTGCGGCCCGATGCGCCGAGCGGAAGCTGGGCCATGGTGCCCTCCACCAGCTTCAGCAGCGCGTGCTGGACGGACTCGCCGGATACGTCGCGCGTGATGGAGGGGTTGGCCTGCGACTTGCGGGCGATCTTGTCAATCTCGTCAATGAAGATGACGGACCGGCCCGCCCATTCCAGGTCCTCCCCGGCGTCAATATAGGCCGCCGTCAGGATGCTTTCCACATCGTTCCCGGTGTAGCCCGTCGGCGAGAGGCTGGTGGCGTCGGCGGAGGCGAAGGGGACGCCCAGCGACCGGGCCAATGTCCGGGCCAGCAGCGTCTTGCCGCTGCCGGACGGGCCGACCAGCATGATGTTCGCCTTCTCCAACTCGACGTCCGCCGTCGTCCCGGCTTCCGAGTGCGCCAGGTCGCCCTGATGGATGCGGTGGTGGTCGTACAGCCCGACCGCCACGTCCCGCTTGGCCCGCTCCTGCCCGATAACGTACTCATCCAGCCGCGCGACAATATCGCGCGGCGTCTGGTTGAAGTCGGACAACTGCGCGCGGGCCTCGGCCCGCTTGGCCTCGTTGCGCTCCATGTGCGCGCCCTCCATCGCCTCCTGCACCTTCTTTTGCAGGTCCACCCCTGCCGTGAAGCCGGGCCAGTCCCGGTGGCAGACATAATTCCCCACGCCGTCAATCTCGATGACCTGTCCCCTGTCCCGCTCCACGTCATACGCCTCGTGGCAGACCATGCACTTCGCTTTCACCGCCGCGTCTCCTCCCAAGAAAGAAGGGACGCATATAAACTATGCGTCCCACTCGTTGTTCCATCTTCAATGATCGGGGTGACAGGATTCGAACCTGCGACCACTCGGTCCCAAACCGAGCACTCTACCAAACTGAGCTACACCCCGGTATGTTCCTATTATACTCGTTTATGTGGGGTGGCGTCAACCGGGCAACAGGGCGATTGCATATGGAGGGAGGCACAGGGGCTATGGAGGGCAGGCACAGGGGCCTGCCCCTACCAGAACCGCACAAATCTGTGACGTGTAGGGGCAGCCCTCCGTGGCTGCCCTCTGTCTGACTTTATCCGTGGCTATACCCGCCGCACCGGAATATCCCGCGCGGCCAGATACTCCTTGATCTCCCCGACCGTGTGCGTCCCGTAGTGAACAATGCTGGACACCAGCGCGGCCTGCGCGCCGCCCGCCGTCACGGCGTCGTAGATGTGCGCCAATGTCCCCGCGCCGCCGCTGGCGATGACGGGGATGCCGACGATCTCCGTCACGGCCCGCGTCAGGGGGATGTCGTAGCCGGCCAGCGTGCCGTCGGCGTCCATCGAGGTCAGCATGATCTCGCCCGCGCCCCGGTCCTCCATCTCCCGCACCCAATCGAGCGCGTCCAAGCCCGTCGGCGTCCGTCCGCCGTGGATATGCACCTCCCAGCCGGACGGCGTCCGGCCCGTCTTTTTGGGGTCCACGGCGACCACGACGCACTGCGCGCCGAAGTCTCTGGCGCATTCGGTGATGAGATCGGGATGGGTAACGGCGGCGGTGTTGATGCTGGCCTTGTCCGCGCCGGTCTTGAGGATGCGCCGGAAGTCTTCCACCGTCTTGATGCCGCCGCCGACGCAGAAGGGGATGAAGACCTCCTCGGCGACCCGACGGGCGTAATCGAACATCAGGTCCCGCTTCTCATGCGAGGCCGTGATGTCGAGAAAGACCAATTCGTCCGCCCCCTGCGCGTCGTACAGCGCGGCGCGCTCCACCGGGTCGCCGGCATCGCGCAGGTTGACGAAGTTCGTGCCTTTGACGACGCGGCCGTTCTGAACGTCCAGGCAGGGAATGATTCGGGTGGCAAGCATGATAGGTCTATTATACCTGGCGGCGCCCCGAAGCCGCTTTCGAAGCAAAGTTTGCCGGATAAAGGCGTAATTTGAATAAAAAAGTGGCCTTTCCTTGACAAATGGCTCACATTTTTGTATGATGAACCATTCGCGATAGCAGCACGTCTCCATGAAACCATTTTTTTTCTGTATTACGCTTCTTTTTTATCTGGCCGCATCCCATTCCGCACTCCATGCCCAATCCGGGCCGGTCGTCCTGCGCGTCGGCGGCGCGGGCGGCTTCAAATTGCCGGACAAAAATGCCACCGACCCCAAATCCCATGCGGACCGGGCCATCGTGGATGCCTTCGAGCGCGCCCACCCGGACATCCGGCTCGAAAGCGCCCAGGGGTTGCAGATCGGGGGGCAGGCCGCCGAATCGAACCTGCTGCTGGCGTTCGCCGGGGGCACGGCCCCCGATGTCGTCTACGTCAACTTCCGCTCCTCCGCCAGCTATATCCAGCAGGGATTTTTGCTGCCGCTGGATGACTACCTCCAGCGTGATCCCCAAGTGCTGGCACGCATCCAGCCGACGCTGCTCCCCATCCTCAAGGATGCCGGACACGGGCACATTTACAGCGTCCCGTTTCTGGCCGCCGTCCAGGCCCTCTACTACCGCAAAGACATGTTCCAGGCGGCGGGGCTGGACCCGGACCGACCGCCGGGGAACTGGGACGAGTTTTACGCCGACGCCCAGGCGCTGACGGACCAGCCGAAAGGCGTCTGGGGCTTCGAGTTCGGCACGGACTCGGACGCCTCGGCGTACTGGTGGATCAACTTCTTGTGGCAGGCGGGCGGCGAGGTCATCAAGCGCGACCCGGAAGGCCGGTGGGCCGCCGCCTTCAACACGCCCCAGGGCGTGACTGCCCTGGAGTTCTATCGAAAGCTCTTGACCGCACCCTGGAAGGGCAAGGACGGCAAGACGTACATCGGCGTCGCGACCCACAGCAGCACGATGGGGCAGGACCGCGCCACCGGCAAGGTCGCCATGTGGTTCCAGTACCAGAGCAACGTGATCGCCAACCAGGCCGACGCCACCCAGATCAACCCCAGCGTCGTCGGCATCGCGCCCATGCCCAAAGGCCCGACCGGCATTACGGCCAACGAGGCCAACGCCTACATGTGGGGCATCTCGTCGCAGATCACGAATCCGCGCGTCCGGGATGCCGCCTGGCAGTTCGTCAAGTTCATGGCGAGCGACGAGGCGGACCGCATTCGCACCCGCTCTTATGTGGAGGCGGGCCTGGGCAACACCGTCAACCCGGTCGCATTAGAAAAGTACGGATATGAGGATTACACCTCGCCGCAGTCCAAAGTCTGGCTCAAGACCAACGAGACGCTGTTCACGCACGGGCATCCGGAGCCTTACGGCGAGAACATGAGCCAGATCTACAACCTGCTGGGCGTCCCTTTGGGCGAGATCGAGCAGAACCCGAACGCCGACCCGAAAGCGTTGCTGGACCAGGCGGCGCGCTCGGTGGATGCCAAGCTGACCGGCTACGTCCCGCCCGCCGTCATGCGCGCGCGGCGCGCGTGGGCCTGGACGGTCTTCGGGCTGTTGGCAGTTCTGCTGCTGGCTTATCTGGCCTGGCAGGGACGGCGCTGGCGGGCTTCGCGTGGACGGGAGCGGCAGGCGCGCGTGTTCTCATCGCGTCCAACCGGGCTGCCCCTGAGTGTTCACCTCGTCATCTGGCTGTTCATGCTGCCCGCCCTCCTATCCATCCTGGTCTGGCGCTACTACCCGTTGGTTCGGGGACTAGTCATGGCGTTCCAGAACTATCATATCCTAGGCGGCAGCGCGTTCATCGGCCTGGACAACTTCATTGACCTGTTCCTGTCGGAGACGTTCTGGTATGGCGTCCGCAACTCGTTCCTTTACACCGGCATCAGCCTCGCGCTCGGGTTCTTCCTGCCGCTGGCCGTTGCCTTCGGGCTGACGGAAGTGCCGCGCGGCCAGATTCTGTTCCGCACGCTCTACTACCTGCCCGCCATCACCGCACCCCTCGCCATTTCGTTCATGTGGAAGTGGTTCGAGGACAGTACGCCCAACGGCCTGTTCAACTCGCTCCTCCTGTCTGCGGCACACGCCTTCGGGCTGCACCCGGACCCGGTGAAGTGGCTGGATAATCCGAAGATCGCCCTGGTTGCCGTCATCCTGCCCTGGGTATGGGCCTCGGCGGGGCCGGGCAGCCTCATCTACCAGGCAGCCCTGCGCTCGATCCCGAACGAGATGTATGAGGCGGCGGACCTGGACGGCGCGGGCATTTGGACCAAGATCCGGCGCGTGACGATCCCGACGCTGAAGCCGCTCATCATCATCAACCTCGTGGGGGCGGTCATCGGGACATTTCAGGCGACGGACAACATCCTCGTGATGACCGGCGGCGGGCCGCTGTATTCAACGCAGACGCTGGGGCTGGAGATCTGGTACAACGCCTTCCTGTTCCTGAAGTTCGGCTATGCGACGGCGGCGGCCTGGGTGATGGGGGCGCTCCTGGTCGGCTTCACCCTGTACCAGCTGCGGATCATGAAGGATTTGCGCTTCGCCGCGGCGCGCGGATGAAAACAAGCAGGAATACAGACAGCTTTGGCATGGTTTGTGCTCTTTAGTTACAAAGAGACCGAGTGACGCCGCCGTGGAAGCCAGCCGGCTTCGGCAGTGGGCGCCGACGCTCTAGGAAGCGCAAGAACAACAGGGATGAGCAACAATGATTCACCGGTGAATTTGCCGGTTGAGACGGACAAGGCCGGTCATTTGACATCCTGGGGGGAGCGTGTCTTCCTCCAATCCGCTGGGGGCGGGTTTTACGCCCTGCGGGAACAGATGATCCGCGAGCTCGGCCACGACTTCACGGCGGACATCCTCTCCCGGGCTGGCGTCGCCGCCGCGGAGCGGCTCATGGCCTACGTCGCCCGATCCGAGGGGACCGAAGGGAGGGGAGGCCAATTGGAACGGGCGCTGGGCCTGCTGACTCAGGGCGGGTATGGAAAGCTGCGCCTGGAAACGACGCCAAAGCGAGTCGGCGAGATCACGATCCATGTCGAAGACAGCGTCGAGGGCGACATGATGCACGGCCGGGCGGGAGGCGCCGGGTATGTCTGCGACTACCTGCGCGGCCTGCTGCGCGGCATCGTTCAGGCGCTGCCCCGCCCGGAAGGTTACCCGAGTGGCGCGGCGGACTGCGTCGAGGTCCGCTGCCGCGCCAACGGCGATCCCGAATGCCGCTTCATCGTCGCCGCGCCGGAGCACCTGGCCCAGCACGGCTACCGAACCGGCGACCCCGGCTACAGCTCGGTCCGCGAGACGCTGCTGCGGCTCAACCGGCAGCTCGAAGACGTGCTGGAGGCGACCAAGCGCGATCCGCTGACGGGCCTGTACAACCGCGCCCACTTCGAGTCGGCGCTACGCGATCGGATCGAGCACGCCAACCGCCGCACCGACACGCTGGCCGTCGCCATGATTGACATTGACGGCTTCAAGGGCGTTAATGATACGCAGGGTCACGGCATGGGCGACCTTGCCTTGCGCCAGGTGAGCCGGCTGCTGGCGGGGCAGGCGCGGGACACCGATGTCGTCGCGCGGTATGGCGGGGACGAGTTCGCCTGGCTGATGCCGGCCACGTCGGTGGAGGCCGCCCTGGCCGTCGCCGAACGCATCCGGCGGCTGGCAAACGACTTGCGCGAGGAGATGGACCTGCCTATCAGCCTCTCCATCGGCATCGCCGCCTGCCCCGAAGACGCCGCCAGTCTCGCGGACCTGATTGACTTCGCCGACGCCGCCATGTACGCGGCCAAAGACGCGGGCGGCAACCAGGTGCGCCGCTACGTCGCCGCCGAAGACCACCGCAGCGCGTCCCAAAAGCGCGTCCGCAAGCCGCGCCCGCGCGGCGGCGCCGCCCCGCCTGCCAAGCCGCCGCCGTCCGAGGAAGCTGTTCTCCGGCTCGATCTTCCCGATGATTCCCTGGACAGTTAACTGCCGGAGAGCATCCGGCGGGCAGCGGCAACGTCCTCGGCCCGGTCCACGTCCGTGCCGATTTCCGGGTATTCCGACCGGATGCCCGCCGCGCGCGCGCCGCCGAGCAGCCGGCCGACGGCCTGCTCCAGTCCCCCGACCGACAAAAGGGACGGCGCAATGAATTGGGCCAGGAGCAGCCGCGCCAGCAGCCCCAAGCCGAGCATCCGCGCGATCTGGACGGGGCTTTTGCGGGCCGCATATGCCTGTGAGATCATGTCCTGGTGCGTCCGCAGGAAGCGCGGGTTGACCAGCATCAGGTTCCCCAGCGTCAGCCGCCCCTCGCGCAGCTTGATCGCCGTGCGCTTCATGTTGGGGAAGCGCGCGTAGCAGAGTTCCACCGGCACATAGGAGCAGCACAGGTCCGCGCCGGATTGGGTCGCGCGCGCGACAAAGTCCTCGACGGATTCGGGCGTGAGAAACGGGATGTCCGACGTGCTGATCAGCACCCAATCTCGATCTCCCTCCGCCTCTGCCGCCCGCAGGCCGGCCATGAGGTTGTCCAGCAGCGTTTCGCCGCCCTTGACGCAGTGGTAGCTCTCCCCCGCCGGGACCTCGCCGACGACATAGAGGCTGCCCACCGAGGGCGCTCCGCGCAGGGCGGACGTGACGTAGTCCAGCATCGTCCGCGCGCCCAGCGGTGTCAGGGCGCGGTTCTCCATCCCCGTCGCCGCCATGTCCGCGCCGTTCCTGCCGCCCGCCAGCACCACGACATCTACCGTCATCCGGTCGCTCCTCCCGTCGCCGTCACCCAAGCTTTGCCCAGCCCCGCCGCCTCGATCTCCCCCGCCAAGCGCTCGCCTTCTTCCACCGTCAAAACCCGGCGGAAGAGGCAGGAGCCGCTGCCGCAGAGCAGCGGCGTGAAACTTTCATCGGTTTGCCCTGTCTGACGGAGTGCGGCATAAGCTGCCGCGATTTGGGAATAGGCGGGAAGGATCACCGCCTCGAAGTCATTGCCCAGGCGCATTTCACCGTTCCGCATGGCGTCTGTCGCCGTCCCCGGACGCCGATCAGGCAGGGCATCCAGGGCGGCATAAGCCGCCGCCGTCGAGACGCCGACGGGGGGCTTGAGGACGGCCAACAGCCAGGGTGGGTACATCGGCGGCAGGGCCGTCACACGCTCGCCCAAGCCTTCCACCAGTGCCGTGCCGCCCGTCAGAAAGAAGGGCACATCGGCCCCCAGAGCCGCGCCGATCTCGGCTAGGCGCGGATGGGGAAGCGAAAGGCCAAGCAGCTCGTTCACGATCCGTAGAGTGGCCGCCGCATCGCTGCTGCCACCGCCTAGCCCGGCCTGCGAGGGGACGCGCTTGTGCAGCCAGATGTGCAGGCCGCTCTCGTTTCCGGGAATCAGGCCGCGCGCCGCGGCGGCCTTTTGCAGCCGCACGGCGGCCCGATGCACCAGGTTGGACTCGTCGGCGGGGACGCCCGCGCCCTCCGCGCCCGTGACTTCCAGCCGGACGCCGGGAAAGGCCGGCGTCCGGGTCACGGCCAGCATGTCGTGCAGTTCGATCGTCTGCATGATGGAAGAGATGTCGTGGTAGCCGTCGGGACGGCGCGCGCCGATATCGAGCGTCAAGTTGATCTTGGCGTGGGCATTTCGCGTCAGCGTCGTCATGGGGCGGCCTGAGCGCGGGGGGAACGGGCGGAGGCGGAACGGGCGGAGGCGGAAAGGGATTCGGCGAGCGCGGCGGCGAAATCTTTGGCGGTTGCCTCCCGGAAGTGGGGCAGGCGGCGGAAGGCATCCCCCAGACGCGCCGCGCCGTACTTGTCGTCGAAGGTCAGCGCCTGCCCGATCAGGTAGCGCATCCCCATCTCATCTTTGCGCGCCAGCCAGGCGCGGCTGGGGCCGACCTTTTTGTAAAGCGCCAGCGGCGGCGCGAGCAGCAGCCGGTCGAAGTTGGGGGCGCCGCTGAAGTCGCCCCACAGCGCCTCGACGCGGGCCGGGCCGTCCGGGGGCTGCTGGAACCAGCGCACCAGGAGGCGTTCGCCGAGGTAGCCGTTGGCCCAGTACTCCGGGGCGTCGTAGCCGCCGACAGCGGGCAGGCCGAGATGCGAATACTCGTGGACCGTCTCGCGCAGCCACTCGATAGACGAACGCGGCGTCTCCAGATCGTACAGATAAAGGTTGTCCCGCCACTGTTCGCCGCCGCTCTGCCCGCCGGTGCAAAGCCAGACGTCGAACGGCGCCGTCCCGTTGGCGGCCTCCCGACCCGTCTTCTGGGTCAGCGTCTGATGGGCCAGGGCAAGCAGGCGCGCGATCCGCGCCGCCAGCGCTGCGTTCGCCGTATTGGGATAATGCACCGCGCAGAACAAACGGGACTCATCCGCGTCAGGTAAATAGACATAGACCACCTGAGAAAAGGACCAGTGGTGCTGGGCTTCCTCGGCGTGCGTCGGCAGGTAGGCTTTGGGAACAATCAAAGTGCCCAAGTCGTAAGGCAAAGAGGTAAGGTCGAGTGGTAAGTCGGACAGCCAGCGGTTTTGAAGATGCGGCGGCAGCCCCACACTGACCAGCGCTTCCAAACGGCGCGTGACCTCGCGCGAGTCGGGGTAAGACCGGCGGGCCGTGACCAGCGCGCCAAGCGCGTCTTCCATCCGCCCCGCGTCTTGGGCCTTTTGCGCCTGGGTCAGCAGGGTCTGGAGCGCAGGAGGCGGATCCTGCGCCACGGCGGCGCGCAGAACGCAGAAGAGAACGAGCAGCGTCAGGACGAACATACGGGCCATAGCGCCATTATAACATACCCGCCTGCGATTTGGAAAGACACGGCTTGAACATGTCCAATAAGAAACCATTGCTAATTGCCGCCCTGGCTTGCCTGGGGTGGGGGACGCCCTCTTTAGCGAGCGATTTGACTTTGAAGACGCCTCCCCCGCTTACGGCGGCGGATAAAAAGCAGGCTGCCGACGAGTCCAAGCAGGGGGCGGACGCCTCGGCGGAAGTCAACAAGTCGGTCAAGCTGGTCAAGGACAAGGCCGTCACGGACCGTGTGGACGCCATCGGCCAGAAGATCGCGGCCATTGCTAATGTGACGACCTATCCGGCGCTTTATGGGAACGACAAGACCTTTCCCTTTCCCTGGCACTTCTTCGTGATTGACGAAAAAGACGTCAACGCCTTCTCGCTGCCGGGCGGCTATGTTTATGTCAACTCGGGCCTGCTGAAGTTCGTCCGCAGCGATGACGAATTGGCGGGCGTTTTGGCCCACGAGATCACGCACGCCGCCCACCACCACATCCAGTCGCTGACGCATGAGCAGACCAAGATGAACACCGAAATGGTGGCGGGCCTGCTGGCCGCCATCGTCGCCCATGTCAACCCGCGCGACATGGCGAACCTGGCGGCGGGCGCGCAGTATACGCAGATGGGCATCCTCAACACGCGCTACAGCCAGGCCGCCGAGCGCGATGCGGATCATGGCGGGACGATCCTGCTGCAAAAGGCGGGCTACAATCCCGTCGCGATGCTGACCTTCATGCAGCGTCTGGCCGACATCGAGGCGCGCAGTCCCAAGATCGAGATGGGCATCCTGATGGACCACCCATACACGACGGAGCGCGTCGGCCTGATCAACGCGGAGCTTGCCGAGATGAACGTCGCCGTCACGCCCCGCGCCGTTCGCGAGGCGACCGATGCGCCGCACGCCGTCGTTCATCCGGCCCCCGGCGGCGGGGAGGACATCGTCTTCGCCAACCGGACGCTGCCGACACTCGCCGACCCGGACCTGAACCGGACTGCCGCCATCGCCGCGAAGTTCAACACCCTGCTTGACGGCGGCTTGCAGATGTACCAGATCGCGGCCAGCGGCCCCCAGGTGCTGATCTCCGACAAGCCGCTGATCACGATGACGGCCGCCGACGCGGCCCTGCACCCCGGCCAAACGCCGGAAGCGCTCGCCAAAGCCGCCAGTGACGCCCTCCGCAGCGGCGTCTATGCCCAGTCGTTCACCAGCAGCAACAAGCTGTAGCACGGTAGCAAGGAACCGGCACTGAAAGTGCCGGCCTACCCTAAGCAAGTCGCTCCGCGACTGAAGAAAGAGGGCAGGGACAAAGAAAGAGGGCAGGGACAAGCCCTGCCCCTATGGGGCTGTTCCTCAGTGCCGGAGGCACTTTCACCCAGAGTAGGCCGGCACTTCCAGTGCCGGTCTTTTTTTGCTTTTTTGTTCCACCCCTTGACAAGCGGGCGAACGGGTGGGTATCATAGCGCACGTTCCCAATTTTAGTGAAAGGAGCAGCCGGACATTATGACATTGATTCAAGTCCATACATCCACCGTTGAGCGCTTCCAGCCCGACTATTCAGGTCGTGGGCTGCTGTTCGCCAACGCCCGACTCCCGCGACCGGCTGCTTCCTTTGACGGAGGTCTCGTCTCGTAATCCTCACCCGTGTACAAACCGTGTATCCGTGAGCAGAAGACGCCCACCGCAAAGGCCCCCAGCCGAGCGGTGGGCGTCTTTCTCTTTTTGCACTCCCCCTGGAGGATCACGCAGTGACACACGACATCACGGAGTACGACAAGACCACACACATAGAAGATGACAGCGCACCGCCGCTGTGTCTGGTCCATTATCTTGCGGAGCGCGCGGCCTACCCGCCGGAGCGCAATCCAAAGCCGCCAGGTCAACGGGTGGTCGGGCGCGTGGTCGAGCGACGCGGCAACCTGATCATTCTGGAGTTCGCCCCGCCGCCCGCACCCGAAACGGCGCAGTCCGGGAAGCAAGGCGGACGGCGCGGCAAGAGTGTCCCGGCCCGCGTTTATGACGCGCTCTTTCTCTTGCTGCTGCTGTCTTGTCTGCTGGGGTGCCTCGCGGCCTTCCGGTTCTAAACGAGGAAAAACAGCGGCATCGGACGTTCGGGCCGTAGTCTCTGGATTATCGGTTCGACTCCAGACCCGCATCAGGCGAGCGGCGGTGGAAACGCCGCCGTAGGGTCCCAGGACACCATTTGCCTGGACGTCCGACACCGTCTCACTGCCTGGTGGGGCGGACAACTAAATACGGTTCAGGCCGGAGCGCGTGGGTTATCCTCCACCACGGAATCGGGGGTCGGGAAAACTCCGCCAGCCTCCTCTCTGAATATGAGTGTGGCTGGTTCCACCCCACCGCACATTTGCCCGAACCGAACATGGTAACCGTAGCTCAGGGAGAGCGCAACCCTTCCGTTTCCGCCCTTTGCCTGCGCTGCGGGCCGTTGGACAACGGTTATCTTTGCTAAAGATGAGGCGGGCGTTCGACTCGCCCCGATTTCCACCACAACTGAATAGGACGACTGTATAGGACACAGGTTCGGGCCGGCGTGCCTGGGTTATCTTTTGTGAAACGATCCCAGCACATCCACTTGCCTGAGCCGCAGATGGGGGCGTAGCTCATCGGCAGAGCAGTTCGTCTCCGCGCCTTTGCCCGTTTTCGGGCCGATAGATGACGGTTATCACGTCACTGGTTCGAATCCTGTCGCCTCCATAACAACTAAAAAGAGAATTGGTTCGGGCCGCAGTGCCTGGGTTACCATCTGTAAAATGAATGCTCGCGAGAGCGGCAGGCTTGAAACCTGTCTTAACCCCAGGCGCAACATTTGCCTGAACCGAAGATGGAGAGCGTAGCTCAACAGCAGAGCGCCCGGCTGCCGCAAGGCGTTTCCGTTTCCGTCCCTTGCCCGTTTCGCGGGCCGAAGGATGACGGTTATCTGGACCGGGAGGCCGCAGGTGCAAGTCCTGCCGCTCTTCAACTTATATTACGACTGTGATACGGACGGGCCGAAGCGCTTGGGTTACCAATCTTCTACAACAAGAAAACCACCCCAAGCGCACTCTTTGCCTGTCCGGCACTTGCCCCGCCGGGGCCGAAAGGAGACGAAGACGATGACGTATTTGAAGACGGTGTTCAGCAAGAAGGAGACGCTACAGAGCCAGCCGATCCCCGGCTCGGCCCAGGTCGCCAACAGCGCGGGCGGGTTCAGCTTCGCCGTGGACGACTGGACGCGGCTGGCGCGGTTCCTCGTGCTCGGGGCCGAGGGCGGCTCATACTACGCGGGCGAGCGGACGCTGACGCTGGAAAACGCCGAGGCGGTCAAGCGGTGCATCGCCGCCGATGGCCCGCGCGTCGTGCGCGAGATCGTGGCCGTGTCCGAGGCCGGGCGTGCGCCGAAGAATGACCCGGCCCTGTTCGCGCTCGCCATGTGCGCGGCCTACGGGGATGACGACACGCGCCGCGAGGCGCTGGCGGCCCTGCCGGTTGTGGCGCGGATCGGGACGCACCTGTTCCACTTCGCGCAGTATGTGGACGGGATGCGCGGCTGGGGGCGCGGGCTGCGCCAGGCGGTCGGGAACTGGTACTCCGGGATGCCCGCCGAGAAGCTGGCGTACCAGGCCGTCAAGTACGCGCAGCGCGACGGCTGGAGCCACCGCGATCTGCTGCGGCTGGCCCACCCGAAGCCGGTCTCGGAGCAGCACTTCGGCCTGTACCACTGGATCACGCAGGGCTGGGAGGGCGTCGGCGAGCAGCCGCACCCCGACGGCGTCCTGCGCCTGGTCTGGGCGGCGGAGCGGGCGAAGGTCGCGGCCAGCAGCGCCGAGGTCGCGGCACTGATCCGCGAATACCGCCTGCCGCGCGAAGCGGTCCCGACGCAGTGGCTGACTGACCCGTTCGTCTGGGAGGCGCTGCTGGAGGACATGCCGATGACGGCCCTCATCCGCAACCTGGCGACCCTGACGCGGGTGGGCCTGCTCACCGCCCAGGGGCCGGAGACCCGCAATGTGGTGGCGCAGATCACGGACGAGGCGCGTCTGCGGAAGGCTCGCGTCCACCCGATCTCTGTCCTGTCCGCCCTGAAGACCTACGCCCAGGGGCACGGTGAGCGCGGCGGGAACACCTGGAACCCGGTCCCCGCCGTCACCGACGCGCTGGACGCGGCCTTCTATGCGTCGTTCGGCAACGTCACGCCGACCGGCAAGCGCTGGCTGCTGGCCCTGGACGTGTCCGGCTCGATGGGCGGCGGGTTGATTGCGGGCGTGCCCGGCCTATCCCCGCGTGTCGCCAGCGCGGCGATGGCGCTCATCACGGCGGCGACCGAAGCCCAGCACCAGTTTATGGCGTTCTCGACCACGTTCCTGCCGCTCTCGATCTCGCCGCGTCAGCGGCTGGACGACGTGCTGAAGACCGTCAGCGGCCTGCCCTTTAGCGGGACGGACTGCGCCCTGCCGATGGTGTGGGCGCTGAAGAACAAGGTCGCGGCGGACGTCTTCGTCGTTTACACCGACTCGGAGACGTGGGCCGGCGGCATCCACCCGGTCCAGGCCCTGCGCCAGTACCGGGAGCGCATGGGCATCCCGGCTAAGCTGATCGTCGTCGGGATGGTCTCGAACGGATTCACCATCGCGGACCCCGATGACGCGGGCATGTTGGACGTTATTGGGTTCTCGACCGCGTCGCCAACTCTGATGAGCGATTTCGCTACATAGTAGCTCACCAGCGGGTAGAATTGAAGTATGGACAATAACACCTACTTTGATGTCTTAGACAGCGCAGAGAAATCCTACTGGTTAGGGTTTTTCTGCGCTGACGGCTACCTCTATAAAAGCGGAAAGCAAGCCTCATTCATTCTGTCCAGCCGAGATAAAAGGCATCTTCAGAGACTTGCTGACAACTTCAATCTTTCTGTCAGAGAGACTCAGGTTCCAGACGCCAGGACAGGTAGGACCTACAATTCTGTTCGCTTAGTAATGTCCAGTAGAAACCTGTGTAACTCCATCACTGCTAAGGGCATACCCCAAAGGAAGACGGCGGAGTTGTCATCGGCCGTATTTCAATCCATTCCTGTCGAATTTGTTCGTGACTTCATAAGGGGATACTTTGACGGGGATGGTTGTATCACAAAGATTGGCGTCGCAGAATATCGCATGTCCATCTGCGGAACAGAGAGTTTTTTATCTACACTTGCTGCGGTTGTTGCAGTGAACTGTTATGTCAATCAACCTAATGTGCTCTTCAGACCAGGTGTTTGTATTATTCAATGGTGCGGCACTGATAAAATCAATGCCATCAAGACATGGCTTTATCAAGACGCTGATCTCTATCTTGAACGTAAAAAAGAGATTTTTGACTGTGTACCTCTTTACCGTGGCTCATCAAAACATAAAGGCGTCTATTGGATAAAGGCGCAGCAGCATTGGCTGGCAAGGGTTTATAAAAACCGTAAGATGAAAACCATCGGACAGTTCCCAACAGAAGCGCAAGCTGTGGAAGCACTAATAGAGAAATTGCCTAAACATTGCACAATCGCAGTATCACTTCGCCTGCTGAATGGCTATGGATTGTGCAACTTGTAACTAATTTCTCTATAAGGCAGTACCGGCTGCTCAACAATGAAGCCGACGGGGCGACGCCGGCCCTGGTGAGCGACTTCGAGGTCGCCTGACACAACAAAAGAGCGGCTGCCCCAACAGGGCAGCCGCTCTCTTTCTTTCGGATTACCAGCCGCGATTGGCGAGCATTTCTTCTTTGGGCAAGGTGCTGAGGTTGATGCCCACCATCGGCTCGCCGATGTCGTTGGAGATTTCGGCCAGCATCTGCGGGTTGTCGAAGTGGGTGCAGGCGTCCACCATCGCCCGCGCGCGCCGCTTGGGGTCGCCGGACTTGAAGATGCCCGACCCGACGAAGACCGCTTCCGCGCCCAATTGGCGCATCAGGGCGGCGTCGGCGGGGGTGGCGATGCCGCCCGCGCTGAAGTTCGGCACGGGCAGCTTGCCGGTCCGGTGAATTTCGACCACCAGCTCATACGGGGCGCCCAGATTCTTGGCCTCGGTCATCAGCTCCTCAAACGGCATGGCCTGGAGGCGGCGGATGCCGCCCAGGACGGTCCGCATGTGCCGCACGGCCTCGACCACGTTGCCCGATCCGGCCTCGCCCTTGGTGCGGATCATCGCCGCGCCCTCGCCGATGCGCCGCAGGGCCTCGCCCAGATCGCGGCAGCCGCAGACGAAGGGGACGTTGAAGGCGTGCTTGTTGATGTGGAAGGCGTCATCGGCGGGCGTCAGCACCTCGGACTCGTCCACGAAGTCCACGCCCAGCGCTTCCAGTATCTGCGCCTCGACGAAGTGCCCGATTCGCGCCTTCGCCATCACGGGGATAGTCACGGCGTCCATGATGCCCTTGATCATCTTCGGGTCGGACATCCGCGCCACGCCGCCGTCGCGCCGGATGTCGGCGGGCACACGCTCCAGGGCCATCACCGCCGCCGCCCCCGCTTCCTCCGCAATGATCGCCTGCTCCGGGTTCACGACGTCCATGATGACGCCGCCCTTGAGCATCTCGGCCAGACCCAATTTGGTCTTCCAGGTTGATTTCTGCTCTTCCGCCATGTCTGCCACCGTCCTATCTAAAATCCGTCGTCAAGTGTCGCTTGTTGACCTAATTTTACCCGAAACGGCGGCAGATTGGCAAGCGAAGACGTACCCCATTATGCTCCGATGAACTTCAACTCATATTCGCTCGATTTTTCTTATAATTGGTGCTCGCCCGTCCCTTCGTCCCGTGCTCTCGGGGGTCCCAGAACACTGATACTGATGGCGTCAGCCTATCATATCATCATGCGGCTTTCAGGCACTCCACGTCCGTGCGCGCGGCTAAGTTCTTCGATGTGCTGTTTTAGGGCCGGGTCCGCCGTGAAGTACATGTTGTTGAACTTCAGCCCGATGTTACTCAGTGCCATCACGGTGAACACTGGATAGCCGGGTATCTTCGCGTTCAGCGGGGCCTTTACCGCCGGGGGCGGGTTCCAAACCATCTGCGCCAGCAGGTCTGCGGTATGGGCGGACTGCACGCGCGCCAGTTCGTCGGAGATCACGCCCCAGCGGTCAATGAGGCGCGGGTTCTCTGAAGTCGTGACTGCCCGCCACACCGGAAGAACATACTCCTCCGGCATCGCGAACAACGACTGGAGAGCGAGCGTCCTAAGCGCAGCATTATCGTCCTGCGCCGCCTGCTCCGCCAGCCGTTCGGCCACCACACGGAGGCGGGCCGGGTCAAGCGCCGTGAGGGTCAAGGAAAAAGTATCCTCGCGCGTCAGGACGGTGCCGTAGACCTCTCCCCACTGCGAAGGCGAGACACCCGTCTGGGACCTCGGCGCATAGGGTATGCGGACGCGCGCAGACAACCAGTAGTCGCCGGGGTGCGTCGGGCGCAGCAGGCGGTTGACGACGGCGTATTCAACGGGGTGTTCCCTCGCGGAAGCACCGATCCCGGTGCTGTAAATGCCCCCCTGCCGCATACGCGGGTCAGGGATGGGCGGCGCGAGGTTTCCCTCCGCATCGGCGAGGGCGGGGGTGAGCCAGCCCTGTTTGTTCCTGCCCATGTAGAGGTGTACCCCCTCCGCATAGGTGCCGATGAACGTGTAGCGGAGGACCATGGGTTCGCCTAGGGAAAGCACATCCTCAGCAAGCGACACCTCGACACGGACGGCTGGCGGCTCGATTTGCATTTCAGAGGCCCGCTTCTAAGCCCAAGTCTAAGTCCGCTTCAGCGCCGTTCTTGGTGATGGTATACATATAGTAGTCACCCTCAGGTGTGCAGATCGTGTTTTCAACGCTGCGTGTGATAGTAAACGGCCCCAGCATACTTATGGTCTCGCCGGTTGTTCCGTTCAGGGCGTAGAACTTCTGGACGCCGGTGTAGCTGGCTTCTTTGTAGGGCCTAGAAAAAGGGAAGTGCAGTTGGTCATCAAGGAAAATGTTGTCAGTAGCGGGGACGCTTAACTGAGACGGCTCCTGATGATGGCCATCAAATGGATCAGGTGGGAAGTAGGAGTATATGCCATTCTGGTCATTCCCGAAGAACCCTAACCCTTTGCCAACCGGGTTGCCGGCGTAGGTCACGATTTCGCAGATACGCCAGTCCGCCAGATCTGTATGGTCCATGCCACTCACAGAGGAGTCCCAGGTATAGGTGAACTCCAAGTTGCCGTCCCCCGTTTTGCTTACGTTGATCTGACGGAGATTAATGGGGTACGCCGGCGGATCAACGGCAACGCTGAAGCCAGCCGCACAACACCCCCCGGTCCAGTCCCATGCTAGAGGACCCTCCCCCGAAGAGATTGTATAGATGCTGGCTGGGCAGGCTGCTGTCAATGTGAACGGGCCGAGCGTAATCGTCCCCGAGGTCCCGTCCTTTCTAACCCGATGGGTGCCGGTAGAGATGTAGCCACTGTTCCAAGCTACTGGTGCGTCGCCCAGTCCGTCACTAGCTGATCCAGCCGGGACCGGGGCAGGGCCGAAGCAGTTCCAATTGCCGGGACTCTCCTCGGCATTGCCGTACTCTTCAATGGAGACCATTTTGGAGGGCGGGTCAGATTGGGGTGACTTGCCAGCGGCGGGGACCCAAGTCAGGGTGGCGGTGACTGTGCAAAGCACATCGCCGTTGATAAAAGTATCATCCTGAAAGCCCGCCGCACTGCTTGTGGAGTCCCAGGGTCTACTATGCGGGGTAGTAAAACCGGGGAAGCCATCCAGGGTGGCATAGTTGACGTGGCCGCTACTGGAGTAGGTGATCTTCCAGTAGTGGCCGGGGTCGGGGGCAGGGCCGCCTCCCGAACCGCCGCCGGGGTAGCCACTGCCGCCGGGGTAGCCGCCGCTGGAACCGCCGCTGCCGCCACCAGGGTAGCCGCCTGTTTGGGCATGTGTGGGCGGGGTGCAGAGCAGAAGGGCAAACAGGGTGAGGCTCATCAGGAGCAGCCAAGGGTAGAAAGCACACGCCTTTATTAGACATTATCGGGTTTAAGCGGGGCAAACGAAGTCCCGCACGTCGAGCGTTGTAAACGGGTGTCGGCAGGAGACACGCAGATTGTGCAGGCCACAGGCAATCTCCATGACCTGATCGGAGATG